>Ga0222664_1000009_pt1:5000-265761 | contig 265761 bp, 236 predicted proteins | sample AntAcemetagen604_FD_181147 | JGI IMG/M metagenome (GOLD analysis project Ga0222664, IMG submission 181147) | Saline water microbial communities from Ace Lake, Antarctica - #604 | ecosystem: Environmental > Aquatic > Non-marine Saline and Alkaline > Saline | place: Antarctica: Ace... | reverse complement strand
GAACTCGACAGTGAAAGTCCCCTGCGCCTATGGTACTTCGTCTTAAGACGCGGGAGAGTCGGTCGCTGCCAAGCCTTCTATCCCCTCTCTCTTTTGTTTGAATATCCACAAAATTTACATAAATTTAATCCCGCTCTGAATTAGACAAAACTGTCCTCTACACCTTATATAAAAATCTAGGATAACCTTGATTTTTATATTGCTTCCTCAAGCAACCTCTTATCCTTACCTAACCTCTCTAGATATCTTCTCTCTCTTTTGTTTTAAAAGGGTATCCCCTTGTTCTTTATCCTTATCTTCTCTCTACCTTCTCCATCCATTTTCTGAACTTCTTTATCTATCTATCTATCTATCTATCTATTGCCTATCTTCTATCTTCCCCTATTTCTTGAAATCTATTCTAACACTCGTCTCATTATCCCTATTTTATACCGCTCTATCCTGTCCCTTGTTTTTATGTTTTAATTATTAGTAAGGTAATATTATGCAAATAAAAACTTTAAAAAAATTACTTCTACTTTTCTTCTCTATTCTTCTTATAGGGGCGAATGTGTATACAAATCGATTCTCTATCTTTGATAGAGGATCAGCTGAATTTTCAAAGTTCCTTGCCTATTGAGTGTCTAATATCTATTCGAAAATAGATTTTTAATTATCCCTCATAGAAATAAAACTTTTCCTAGGCAATTCTAAATGTGTTTAATAAAAACAACAGCATTAAAATTGTGGCAGAATTAATGCCTATTCCTTGCGTGGGCGCTTTAATATAGGTATCGTTATTTATATGAATTTAATTAAAATAAAAAAAATATTAATCATTCTTTTGGGGGTTTTTATCGTTTCCTCAGCTTTGCTTTACCGTAATTCCATAGAGCATGATCGTCACCTTGAAAATTTATACAAGCTGCATGAATCTTTCATGGAAATATATTCCGCCCCTGAATTATATGCGCAAGAAAATTTAGAAAAACTAACCATGCAATCTTGGGGCTTTCTAAAAAAAGATACTGATTTTATTAAAAATTTATCCAAAGTGGCCGAAGCCTTGCCCGTCACTTATATTGATCAATCAGGCCATGAAAAAGAACAGGCCTTGCTTGCGTTGCATCAAAGTTATTTTTTGAAAGTAAGGCAGGCTGTTATGAAAATGCGACGTACGTATATTCATTTACTTTATTCAGCCTTTGCCACAAATTCATATGCAGATTATATTCCGAAGCGACAGTATCAAGGGAAAGGGGCTGATCTAAGTTTTTATGAATCCAATTTACAATTAAAGGGTAAAGAAATTACGCATAAACATGGGGAAATAGATTATTTAGTCATTGGTTCTGGCCCAGCAGGATCCTTGATTGCATCAGAACTTAAACGTAAATTTAAAGGTGCGCGCATTGTTATTATGGAATCTGGCCCTTTTGTTACACCAAAAAGCATGCCAACAGATCAAGCAACTGAATTTTTGGAAAGCAAAGGACAGCGCTTTACCCATGATGGTGGAATATTAATTAAAAATGGTCAAGTTGTTGGGGGTGGTACAACAGTTAATATTGATTTGGCTTTTTCACCCTTGTTACCATCTATAAGAAATAAATTGGAAAGATGGACAGAAAAAGGATGGATATCCCCAAGAATTGTGGGCGATGAAAAAACGAAATGGCAACGTATTAAAACAATTTACCGCTGGATAAAAAATGTAATTGGAACAAGATCTGTTGACGATGCAGAAATTAATAAAAATAATGCCTTACTAAAAAATGCAATACACACAGCAAGAACTTATGATTTAAATCAAGAACCATTTGATGCAGGCAAAGACAAAATCTTAAAAATTTCAGCAGTTGATGCCTTTTTACTGCCAGCATTAAGAAATGATACCAAGAAAAATTCCAGCACCTTGGATATAATTCCATCAGCCAAGGCACATAAAATTGTATTCGAAGAAAATGGCCCTTTAAAGAAAGCAGCAGGTGTTGAAATAACTTTCTTAAAACCTTTTAATAATCCAAATATTATTAAGGACATAAATGGTTTCGATGCGTCCCCTGGTCAACGTGCAACAATCAAAGCGCGCAATGTCATTGTTTCGGCTGGGGCATTGGGATCTGCAACTTTGCTTTTGAAGTCAAATATTGTGAATCCAAATATTGGAAAGGGTATTGTGTTACATCCATCCATTCCAGTCGTTGGATTATTTGACCATGAAATTAATGTAATGGAGGGTTTGTATGCCTCTGTTTACGCGCCATCAGAAGATTTATCAGATCAATACTTTTTTGAATCAATGGGGGATGATCCTTCCGTTATTGCCCAAATTATTCCTGGATTTGGAAAAGAAATTGGGGCCTTTATTAAAAAATTCCCTTATCTTGGCGGGTTTGGGGTTATGCTTGTGGATAGTGTCACGCAAAAAAATCATATCGCAATTGATCCTTTAACAGAAGAGCCACAGATACGATATACATTGATTGATAGCGATAAAAATCGTTTTAGAAAAGCCCTGAAAAAAGGGGTAAAAATGTTGTTTAAACAGGGGGCTAAGAAAGTTTTTATCCCTTCGATGGAAGCTATTAATAATGGTAAGTTGCCCATTTTTGACCCAACAGATGATTATAAAAAAGCCATTGATGCATTACAGTTTAGCCCTGCTGCAAATATAATTAGTTCTGCCCATATGCAGGGCAGTAACAAGATGGGAAATAACCCGATGAAATCTGTGGTGGATCAAAAATTCAGGGTGTGGAACCCAGAAACAAGTACATACTTTCCAAACCTATTTGTTGTGGATAGTAGTGTCTTCCCAGAATCAATTGGCGCCAATCCGATGCAATCCATTTATACTTTTGCCAAATTATTTATTCAAGAATTAACGGATAAACCTTTGTCTATTTAATTTTTGATCATTATTTTAATAGGGTGCCGGTAATTCACTTCCTTTTGCCATCACCCCTGCGCCATCACGGTAAACAAGTTCGCCGCCGTGCCAAGCTGTGATGGAAAAAAGGCCAAATGAAATAAATAGGGCCAATAAAGTTAACATTTTATGTTTTTGCCCCCATATTTTTCTGAACCAAAAAACCAATGCAGCTAAAACAAAAACAAGCCCCGTTGCAGTCATTGCCCAGCCTTCGTGGGTTTCAATATCGTCATGGATTTTTGAAGTTTGATGAATGGTTCCTTCAGCATGGAATCCTGCCAATACTGTTAATATGGCCATAAAGGCACAGGCCCAAAGGCTCCATTTGGACACAATTAACAGTTCCTTTCCCTTTTTTGGAAAAACAAGATACCCAAGAAAACTTAAAAAAGCCACTGCACTTAAAGTAATTGGAAAATGCACAAATAACGGATGGTAATTTGGAATAATAAGGGATGACATTTAAACCTCTCTGTAATTTTTTTCTTTTATAGTATCAGAATGCTTGATGCATTAACAAGTTCAAAAAATACCCCCCCTTTATTTTTTAAGTAAAATCGCTATATCATAAATATGATGAGAGATTTTTTATTAAAACTAAGTATATTGTTATGCCTTTTTTCCAACGTCCAAGCAGCAGCTGGAGAATGGGAAGGGTATACAGATACAGTTTCACCTGTTTCGGCGTCGGCTAGCTCCCCTGATTCAGCAGGTCTTTCAGATGCTTCTGCAGACACCTTTTTTTCAAAAGAGGCAGGTTTGCGCGCAGGGCTTGGCTATTGTCCTGAAACAGATTTAGAATCTGAGTCAACTAAGTTTGTTCCTGCAGGCGAGGCCCCAGCAGGCGATGAATACGGGTCTTTTTTCGTAATACTTCGGTGGTGGGGTACACATCAATCCAAATTAATGGATGGCGACGGTTTTTTATATCGAACGGATACTTTAAGATTTTATTGTGGAAATATAGGGTTTGATATTGCAGGGCTTGGATATCCTAAAGAAGATGCGGGTGCACCCTATTATTATTATGATTATGGATCCAAAGGGGATGCTTTGCCAAGTTTATCAATTTTTGTGTTTGAAGAAAATGAAGATGGCGATAAAGATGAATCTACTTTTGTTGGGAGGATTAATATCCAATCACTTTCAGAAGATAGTAAGGAAATGGAATATTCCTGGTTTGTTGTGCCTGAAAAACGTGGGGTAGGTTATGGCGCCTCAATGCTTGGGGGACTAAGTGAAATATATGGATATTGGCGCAGTCTTGGTGCCCCCATTGAAAACATATTTGGCCGTGTTGAAATTTCAAATATGGGATCTGTTTGTTCAAACATAAAGGCTGGTTTTATCCCAGTCAGATATGTTTATAAACCTCGATCAATTCCAACTGTTTTATTTTCATACTATTGTCCAGAAGCACGCATTACAGAAATGAAACGCATTCAAATGTTCCCAGATATGGATTTTGAAACAAGGTCTTCTTATTTTATCCCCCCACTGCAAGATAAATTTGAAAAGTGGCGGGCAGACTATGACGAAGAAGAGGATGAAGAAAAACAAATAAATTTTTTGATGGAAAGATTGTTAGAAGCCTCAGATCAAGAAGAATTTGATAGGAACCTTGATGCAGTAAGGCAATTAACTGACTATTTTTAAACCCTGAATATATAGAAAAATATGTTTTAAGGCATTAAACAGCTTTTCATTGACGAAAACCGCAAAAAGACCTATATTTCGCGTATGTTCAATAACTTAAGTGATAAGCTTAATAATATATTTTCAGCCCTGAAAAAACGTGGGGCCTTAAAGGAAGAAGACGTCACAGCAGCCATGCGTGAAATACGTATTGCGTTGCTTGAGGCTGACGTTGCCCTGCCTGTCGTCAAAGACTTTATCAATACGGTCAAAGAAAAGGCCATTGGCCAAGAAGTGATTGACAGTATCACGCCTGCCCAAATGGTTGTGAAAATTGTCCATGACCAGTTGGTTGAAACTCTTGGCGCAGAATCTGCAGAACTTAATCTTAAAGTCACACCACCAGCCGTTATTTTAATGGCCGGTTTGCAGGGAAGTGGTAAGACCACGTCCTCAGCCAAATTGGCAAAATTTTTAACAGAAAAGCAGAAAAAGAAAGTTATGATGGCGTCCTTGGACGTGTATCGGCCAGCCGCCCAACAACAATTGGAAATTCTTGGAAAATCCATTGATGTGGGAACTTTGCCTATTATTGAGGATCAAAAGCCGCTGGATATTACCAAGCGTGCCTTAAAAGAGGCCAAACTTTCCGGTATGGATGTTTTGATTTTGGATACGGCCGGGCGTTTGCATATTGATGACACCCTTATGGACGAACTGATTTCGATTCATAAACTTGCCACACCAGTTGAAACTTTGTTGGTTGTCGATGCCATGACAGGGCAAGATGCCGTTAATGTGGCAAAATCTTTCCACGAAAAATTGACTTTAACCGGAACAATTTTAACCCGTGTGGATGGGGATGCCCGTGGTGGGGCCGCCCTTTCCATGCGTCAAGTAACCGGTTGCCCAATTAAATTTGCGGGCATGGGGGAAAAAGTTGACCAGTTTGAAATTTTCCACCCTGATCGTATTGCCGGTCGTATTCTTGGTATGGGTGATATCGTTGGGTTGGTGGAAAAGGCAGCTGAAGCGGCAGATGAAAAAGAAGCCGCAAAATTACAGAAAAAAATCCAAAAGGGAAATTTTGATTTAGGGGACATGGAAAGTCAGTTAAATCAAATGCTTAAGATGGGCGGCATGGGGGGTATCATGAAGATGATGCCTGGAATGGGCAACATGCAAGAAAAACTTTTGGGGGCAGGTATTGACGACAAGGCGATAAAAAGGCAAATTGCCATTATCCGGTCGATGACACCGAAGGAACGAAAGTTCTATAAATTACTGAATGCATCACGCAAACGCCGCATTGCTTTTGGGGCTGGGGCCCAAGTACAGGAAATTAATAAACTGTTAAAGCAATATGAAGGCATGCATAAAATGATGAAGAAAATGAAGAAGCTTGGTAAAAAAGGCATGCTTCGAGGTGGATTAGAGGGTTTATTTTCTTAAACAAACCCCCTATATATAGTTAGTGGAATATAGAAAGGAATATATACATGGCAACTAAAATTCGTTTAGCACGTGGCGGTTCAAAGAAACGCCCTTATTACAAAATCGTTATCGCAGACGTTCGTAGCCCACGCGATGGGAAGTTTATCGAACGTGTTGGGTCATACAACCCAATGCTTGCAAGTGATCATGCAGATCGCATTGTCTTGGACAAAGATCGGATCCAACACTGGTTGAAAACTGGTGCTCAGCCAACTGATCGTGTTCACCGTTTCTTGGCGGCTGCAGGTATTATGGAAGCTAAAAAGCGCCCAGATCAAACCAAGAAAGACCAGCCAAAAGCAAAAGCACAAGAACGTGTGGCAGAACAAGCTGCTAAAAAAGAAGCTGCAGAGCAAGCTGCTAAAGACGCTGCTGAAGCTGCAAAAGCCGAAGCCGAAGCTGCGGCAGCTGCACCAGCACCTGCTGAGGAAGCACCATCTGAAGAGGCTGCTGCTGAAGTGCCTGCTGAAGACAAAGCTGAATAACCTAGGTTCTTTTATATGGCATCTGCAGACAACAAGCTTATCTGTGTTGGTATTATTGCTGGTGCACAAGGAATCAAAGGTCATGTAAAGATTAAGTCTTTTACACAAGATATTGAAACCTTTCTTGAATATGGGGACCTGTTAAATGAAGACGGGTCCCTTTTTCATAAAATTACCCCCAAGCACATGGCAAAAGGAAATCTGATTGCTGAAGTTGATGGGGTGGCCAGTCGAACAGAAGCCGAAACTTTAAGAAATACCAAATTATATATATCCCGGGATCAACTGCCTGAACCTGAAGATGAATCTTTTTATCATGCAGACCTTATTGGGATGGAGGTCCGCAGTATAGATAATCAAAAAATTGGGAAAATCTTGGCGGTTCATAATTTTGGGGCAGGGGACATGATTGAATTCATGCTTGACAATGCCGATCAATCCAAGATGATCCTGTTCCGCAAAGAATTTATCCCCGAAATCCATATCAAAGACGGGTACATCGTAATTATCCCTGAAGCCGCTGTTTAATACAAAGGCTGTCCATACCCCCTAATATCATTATTTGATCCATAAACCACGACAGAATAAGTAAGGACCTTTTTTTTCGTCATCATGACTGCCCGCAAGGGAATAGTTAGACAAGTTCTTCTTTTGTTTCCGTCATCGCGAGTATCCAAAGGATGCGCTGCGATCCATAATAGCCTTAATTACAAACAATCCAACTGTCGTTTATACATAGATTCTGCTTGTCGCGCAAAAGTCTTGGTATAAGCGGAAAACTAAATTCAGACCTTTATTACCCGGTTAAACCGGGCAAGAAAGGTAATGAGAAGGTGTCATGCTGGTACGCCGGCACCGGGATCCAGAAGTCTTTATCCATTCGCACTGTCGTCCCAGAGACTATTGTTATTCTCTGGCTTGACCAGGGGATCCACAGTAGTGATCTCTTACTCTTTCGCCCCTTTTCCCGTTAAATATGGCCGAAATCTCGACATATTGACGTAGGCATGCATAATGGCAGCAATTGGAGTAATTTAACTTGCACCTTAATAACAATTAATTGCTTAAAATATAGGCAATAAAACTTTAAAATTCCCAAAAATTTTAATAAAAAAAGAATCTCATCGCATAGCTTAAAAATAAAAAAACAAGATAAACCGCTTTAAAAACAGCAAAAAATAATATCAACTTATTGAAAATACTGAATATATTACATTATGCATAAAACGCATGAAATTTCCCTTTAATTTTTTATTGTGCTAGATTTTTTTGCCGATCCACTATTGTCATCACAGGGATTTCCTTCATTTTCATTCCGGATCCCTAATGGTGTTAGACATAAACAACCTATTGCGTCATCGCGAGTATCCAAAGAATGCGTGGGGATCCATAATAGACTTAATTATAAACAACTCGACTGTCATTTACATATGGATTTTTCTTATCGCACCAAAGCCTTGGCGGTAACTTTTGGATCCTGGATCAGAGTCCAGGACAGGCTAAATTCAGAATGGAAAAGTCAAGAAGTGCTCAGTAAGCAAACACCCAGTGTCCCGTGGTTAAGCCACAGGACGTTAAAGTTTAAGGATATGTTTTCACCCTTTATTTAATGTAATTTTAATATGGGGAACGATCATAAAGTAACTGTTCTACTATATCTCCAACTACATACGGCACACTGTCTGCTTCCCACTTTCCTCCCGGAGTATGATCATATCCCATGACATGCATAAGCTCGTGGGCAACGGTATTGCAGAATCCAAAAAAGGGCTCCTTATTACCAGCTATTCTTCTTGAATTAAATTTCGACCTATTGATATAGATAGTCCCAGCTTTTGTATGGGCAACAGCTGATGTACATAGTGAAATAAACCTGTAAATAGATATTTTAAAATGTATTGATGTGGGGCCTTCCTCTGCAGTTTCACTTCCTGTCCCTCTTCTTATTCTTTTAAGAACGTCTGCCCCTGTCAATTCATCAGACTTAAAAGCAAAAAATTTGAGGGGGATTTTTCTACCTTTTGAAATCCTTTTTAGATCCTCTCGGGTAAATCTAAATCCACCACCTGCCTTAGAAATACTATTTAAAGCCTCTTCAAAAGCCTTGCTATTAAAAACATCAGTAACTTGATTGATAATACGCACTAGCTGGGTTTTTTCATTGCTACTAAGGCCCCTCCCAAATTCTGGCATTAATCAGACTTTTTTTGGTATGTCCACTTGTTCAAATACAATAGAATCAGGAGCACTTGCGGCAGCAGCATGGCATCGATGGTTTGTTACAACGCCAGCAAGCAATATAAGTATGTAGATTGATTTCATTTTTAACCTCATTATTATTAATTATACAATTTAGCCTACCAGAACTTTAGGGTGAAAAAACTTGAAAAATTTCCAAAGGTCTAAAGTTACTAGTTTATGCGCGCTCTAAAACATGATGAAAGAATTCAGCAAAATCAGGTCCAACTTCAGGATATCTAAGTTCAGATGCTGTGACACCTTCAGAAGCAGCAGGGGTGAAATCTTCTGGGTCCATTATGATTGTGCCTCCTGAAAAAGAATCCCCGTGTGCCCAACCAATTCTTGCTTTTCTCATCATTTCATAGCTTTCCATGATGCCATCTGGTGGGGTTAATCCTGTTTTTTTTATCCACGTTTGTAGAGCGCTGGTGGCGATTACAGTATGGTACCGTCCTGCCATAGTGACTGGAAATAACCAGGCGTTCTGGGGGCTAAGCGGGCTTGCGGCACTTTGCGCCCTTGCCATTGCTTCTGCAGAAAATACTCTGAATTCTGGATCTTCAGTAGATGATGGGGTAACACGAAAGCCCAAAGTCCTTAATCTTGTATTTGCCCTTTGCCATTCTTGTTCTGGTGTACCACTTTCTGCAAAACTTCCTGGTTCAACTAAATTCATCATGGCTTGTTCAAAGCGATCAACAGCAGGGCGTGCTCTGCGATTGTGCTCAACTTTTTTGGCTGCATGCAGGTGTGGTAAGAAGTGGGTAAACGCTCCCATACGCCTTCTTAAATCGAAAATTAGGGGTAAAGACGCCCCAATATGTTCTCCACCCGCATAGGCATGGTATTGATGAAATTCAAATCGTTTATCGTTACTTATCGGGGCAGAGCGTGGGTCTTGCATTACTTCTAGAACTTGTCTTGTTGTTTTCATTTTAGGGGAAATGCGCATATAAATTTTACCAAAAGGTTTGTAGTCAATGCCAGCAGTCATGAATGCTGCCATAAATGTGTTGTATGCAAGGTTGGAAGTTCTTCTGAACAAATAAGTGAAACAAATCTATTGTAGGCTGACCCTTTTTCTAAGTTAAATCTATAGCCTCTTTTTGAAAAAAGAAGTCCAATTCTATCAAAAGTATGAAGACTAAAAGACATTTGCGTGCCATCAGTATTTATTTGCTCAAGCAAAAAATCATAGCGGTTTTTAAAGTCAGGACTTTGCTGTTGAATGATATAGGCTATATCAACAACAAGCGCATTGGCTTGTTCGTCCCGGGAAATAAATCTAGGTCCATATCGACGACAAGATCTATTTAGAAAATCAAGAATATCAACAGCAGTAGTGATTAAAAATGTATGGGGACGGCATGTTCCACGGTGGGGTTTAAAGTCTGCTAAAAACGTCCGGCGAAATCTTTCCAGATCTGTGGACCACTCTTCTACTGCTGCAATAGAATTTTTAGATAAGAAAAATAGCGTAATAACTAAAAAAATATATTTCATTTTACCCCTGTTTTAATAAATACAATCCAGAATTTACCAGGATTTTTATATATAACAACTTGATTTTTTTAAAGATATTGAACAGATGGGGAGTGCCCAATAAAAAACCCCAGCAAATGCCGGGGTTTTAGAAAGTTTGTATATACAAATTTATTTAGTCAGACTATCCCATTCTTGAATGGCTTTATCAGCGGCCTCTTTTGCCTGATCTTTTGTATAGTCATACTTTTCTTGCAATTTTTTATAAAGTTTTTCAGTTTCACCATTAATGGCATTAATTTCATCTTGTGTAAATCGATCCCATTTTTGGCCAACTCTGTCTTTCAGTTGGTTCCATTTTCCTTTTAAAATTTTATCGTCCATGGTTCCTCCTTTTTTTTATAACTTAACGGTAACATAGGGGGTTTACCTACGTAAACCCTTGTCCTGTCAATAAAATAGGATGTTTTAAATTTGTATTATTTCAGTGCATAGTCACATCAACCTTGATCCATGTTGAAAGAATCCCTATAACTATATCAATGGAAAATAAATGCCCCCAACCTTGGACAGTGAATGTCTTATCTTTGTTTCCGGAAATGTTTCCGGGGCCATTGGGTTTGTCGTTGTCTGGTAAGGCTTTGGATAAAGGTTTATGGGATCTGAAAACCACAAATATCCGTGATTTTGCGACCGATAAACACAAAACAGTGGATGATATGCCTTTCGGCGGTGGGGCAGGTATGGTTTTAAAGCCAGAAATACTTGACGCGGCCCTATCATCTGTGGCACATATATCATCAAGTCCAGTGATATATTTATCACCGCGCGGAAAACCTTTGACACAACGTAAAGTCGAAGAATTAACCCAAAAATCGGGAATCACATTAATATGTGGACGGTATGAAGGGGTTGATGAACGATTTTTATTAAAAAGAGGTGTTGAAGAAGTAAGTATTGGTGATTATATATTGTCAGGAGGGGAACTTGCTGCTATGGTCCTTATTGACAGTTGCGTCAGATTAATTCCTGGCGTGATGGGAAAAGCAGCATCCCATGAAGAAGAAAGTTTTTCAAAGGGGTTATTAGAATATCCCCACTATACACGCCCACAGGTGTGGGAAGGAATGTCGGTTCCAGATGTCTTGTTATCAGGGCATCACAAAGAAATTGAGGGTTGGCGGTTAAGTCAGTCAGAAAAGATCACAAAAGAACGACGTCCCGATTTATGGAATGAATATTTAAAACATAAAAAGTAGAAGAGTAAAGCCATGAACAAGCTACAAAAATTTGAACAAGCACAAGTAACCAAACTTGATAAAAAAATCCCAACATTTTCTGCTGGGGACACGGTTCGTGTTAACGTTAAAATTAAAGAAGGAAACCGTGAACGTGTTCAGGCCTTCGAAGGTGTCTGTATCGCCCGCAAAAATGCTGGATTGAATTCATCTTTCACAGTTCGTAAAATTTCATATGGTGAAGGTGTTGAACGTGTGTTCCCATTGCATTCACCCCTAATTGAAATCGAAGTTGTACGTCATGGTTCTGTCCGTCGTGCAAAATTATATTACTTGCGTGAATTGACCGGTAAACGTGCACGTATTTCTGAAAAGAAACGTGGATTGGGTGTTTTGGCAATTGAAAAAGAAGCACAAAAAGCAAAATTAGCCGAAGAAAAGGCTGCAGCTGAGAAAGCCAAAGTTGATGCAAAAGCTGCTGAAGAGAAAGCTGCTGCCGCTGCAAAGGCTGCTGCAGAGGCACCCGTTGCTGAAGAAAAAGCAGGCGACAAGCCAGCTGAATAAGCTTAAACATACAAAGAATTTCTAAGAACAGGCCCTTGTGGCCTGTTTTTTTATTTGATTATATTGTTTGAAAAAATAAATAATAAGATATCAACTTTAAGTTGTTTAAAATAAAGCTCTTGATATCAGCATTTTGAATTCCTATATAGAAATTATAAAATAATTTATTGTTTTATTAATATTAATCTGAAAACAGCAAACAATAAGTTCCATTTAGTAGGATGTTTTTTAACTCTAAACAGAAAGTGATAAATAATGATCAGATTCCTTTTAATTTCTTTAACTTTTTATTGTTATTGTGATGCAGCAGCAGCAGCAGCAGCAGCATCTGTGGTTACAGATGGCGAGACACATACGGTTCCAAGTAGAGTCGTATTGGTTGAAAAAATTGGAGACCCAGAAAATTGTCATTATGTTCTTGGGTCAGTGCATGATCAGCCTATAGAATCCTATATTCCCAATGAAGATTTAAGAGCTAAACTATTTGGATGTAGTAAAGTTTTTTCAGAAAGAGAAAGCTTGACCCAGGCTAAATTAAAAGAATTTATAAAAGGAGGTGGAGTCTTGGCTGAATTAACTCGAGAATTTCCATCAATCGCTGCTGCAGAGGAAAGACATTGGGTCGATATTTTTTACGAAGATGCAGAAAAAGTTAAAACAACGCTTTCCTTTTTCGATAAAGACAAACCTATCGTAGGATACACTGTAACAGATTTACAGAAAGCATTTGAAACATTTATAATATTTTTTAAATCAAAGGAAAGTGTTTTGAGGGGGCTCCCTGAATGTTGGGGTATTGCTTATATTTCTTTACTCAGTAAAGGAGGGAGATTCTTAACAGTAGATGAGGAAGAAAAGCCCTCTAGTGAGCTTGATGGTGGTATTGTCGATATTTTCAGGAAGAATGGAAAGCAAACTGGAGAATTAGAGACGGTAAAAGATCTTATAGAGCACTCTTTTAAAGCTTCAAATAATTTTACAAAAGATGAAGGTTTCGATGAGATTCTTATGTATACACTTCTAATGGCTAAGGCTATGGGACTAACTAAAATTACAGAGGCTGCTTCACCAGTTGAAACCACTACTGTCTTTTCTGCAAACCATTCAGGATCAAAAGAAGGAAATATTTTTCAAGGGATTTCAAATCGTGATAAAGTTATTGCGGAAAGTATATTAAGGCATGTTAAAGAAGATACAGCTTCTGGTTTATTTATTGCTGGGGCCAATCACCTGCCTGGTGTGTTAGATCATTTAACTCCTTGGTTTGAAAAGAATGGCTATAATATATCATTTGTGCGCCAAAAAGAAGAGGCACCAGGTTATGAATTTATAGAAGCAAGTCTAGAAGACGGTGTCTATTCTTATGGTTGATAAGTAATTTTCACAAAGAATTTCTAAGAACAGGCCCTTGTGGCCTGTTTTTTTATTTGATATTTTAATATGTTTCAACTTTTTATAGTGTGGTTTTTAATCCTATAATGACCCTTCTCTAAAATCATCTTTAATAAATGGGAATAACATTTTTCAAGTCAGGTGCTTGATATTTTTATATTCATCCCCAAATAAATAATTAAGAAAACAAAACAAGGAGACGTCTTATGAAATCATTCATTATTTTATTCGTATCAACCATTGTTCTTTTGTCACAAAATGGAATGGCAAGTGAATTACCCCAAGTTGACGGCTGTCCCCCGCAAAATGGTAGACCAGTTCCAAGGTAATAACCAAGTGACAATCACTTGAATCAGACTTCCTATAGGCCTATCAGGGCCTATTTTTATAAATAATCCGTCATTTGTATTCCCCGTATGTCACTTAATTTGTGGCAGGGGGGGCTGGTTAACCTGAAATGAATAAAGTCCCGAATAACAATACAATATAACAATACAATGGGATGCTTTCCATTTCGCCTTTGCTCCACCGCCCCAGAATTTGAACTATTCAGGGGGCAGTATCTGTGTCCACTTAGGTTTTTTTCTTCTGCATTTAACGTAAAACAATCAATTTTTATAATTGAAAGCTACCTATTAATACATTATATGTAGCCTAAATATAGGATGATAAAGATGAAAAATAAACAAGCCTTGCTTTATGTAAGTTTACTGATGTTAAGTTCAACCCTTGCAAATGCTGCCGAAGGTCCATACGGTAATGAAGAAGATGATGATTTTTCTTCTAGGCGACCTAGAACCCTTTCTGATGCGAATTATGAACAAAGACTTAGACAAGCAATGGAATTAAGTTTGGATCCTTCTTCAGGTGCTGCTGCCGCTGCTTCAGGTGGTGTTCCTAATTCAGATAATAACCCTTCTATTGAAGCCAGTGATGACTTTATTTCAGAAAGAATAGAAGCGTTAGCTGCGTCTGTTATGCCCCCTGGTTCAAGTTCTTCTTCAAGCTCAAGCTCTTCTTCAAGTTCAAGTTCTTCTTCAAGCTCAAGCTCTTCTTCAAGCTCAAGTGCCGCCGCCGCTGCTGGTTCAGGTGTGGCCCCTAGGAACCCATCCTTGTGGACACAGGCTGTTGATTCTGCCTTAGATGTTGCTGCTGGTTCTGGTGCTGCTGCCGCTGCTTCGGGTGCTTCAGCTGCTGCCGCAGGTGCTTCAGATGTCGGCGCTGTATGGGACACCGGTGCTTCTTCAGGCTCTGTCGCTGATTTCCCAGGAGGCTCTGTCGCTGATTTTCCAGGAGGTACTGCTGATGATTTTCCAGGCGAAGGTATTGAATGGCTTATGGAAGGAAGCTTAGCTTCTTCAGCTGCTGCCGCAGGTACTTCAGATGCCGGCACTGTATGGGATGCTGCTTCTGTCGCTGATACTGAAGAAGATGAAGATCTTAAACGGGCACTACGGGCAAGCCTAGTTTCTTCAGGTGCCACCGCTGGTGCTTCAGCTGCCGCCGCTTCATCCGCTGCCGCTGCCGCCGGTGCTTTAGCCGCTGAAGAAGATGAAGATCTTAAACGGGCAATACGGGCAAGTCTTGAATCTTTTCCAGGTGCCACCGCTGGTGCTTCAGCTGCCGCCGCTTCATCCGCTGTCGCTGCCGCCGCTTCATCCGCTGCCGCTGGTGCAGAAACTGACTAAGCTGCATTATAAAAATTAAAATCACCTAAGGCATTGTTAAGGTGTCTTGGGGCGCTTTCTATTTTTTTGTTGTTGCCCCCAGTCTCTTAAGCGGGATGGGGTGACGATTAAAAGGGATATACTAAAACAATATCTTATCTTACGTACATCAGGTACACTGCGCGTTACCAATTTTACTTTTTCACGCGTCTTAAAAACCGCGGCCTGTAACAATTTTTTCCTGTAATAATCCTTTGATATGTTTGGGTATTTATTTTCTATCGGGACGAATTGTGTAAATCAGGGCATCATCCCCTGGGCCATAGTAATTTTTTCGGGAATGGATTTGTTTGAACCCCATCTTTTGATAAAACTTAATGGCAGGGGTATTGTGTTCTGACACCTCTAAAAAGAAATCAGTGTTTGGAAAGTGTTCTTTTACATGTTGCCACAAACGTTGGGCAAATCCTTTTTTGCGGTAGTTCTGATTGATGGCCAGTTCCAGAATCTCTGCCTCTTGGGCAATCGTTTTAACAAAGAAAATTCCTATTAAAACATCATCATGAAACACGCCGAAACCCTTGACCCAATTCGTGGATAGCATATCTTCAGTTTCCGAAGGCGACCAATTTCGTGAGGGGGTTTGTTGTTGAAGCATCACTATTTCAGAAATATGATTTTTATTTAAAGTATGTATAGGCATTTTAACTTATTATTCCATAAGCTTGAAGTTCTGTCATCTTTTTCCCTTATGCCTCTATTACTTGTATAATTTTTTTGTATACAGCTGTGCAGCTCCAGCATATAACTGTTTGAACTGTGTGAATTTTCAATCTGAAGTAGGGTGGAGAAAATATAAATACTATGGCCAGAAAGACACACACCGGGTTAATCCACATAAGGTATTAACGAAATAAGAATTTTGATTGCTTTTAACCTTTGATTTCATTATACAATAGCTATGATGAAACTAATTAAATTATGGAGAATAACATTATGAAAAACACGTTTTACATTTTATCAGTAAAGTACGTTTATGCGCTGGTTACGGTAGCTGTTTCTACAATTTCTTTTCCCTAATATTATATCAGGGGGATAAAAGGGTAGGAGGGAGTTATCCCTACCGATTTAAAAGAGGCGTCCCTAGATTCAAAGATCCAATTAATTGTTTTTTTACATATATTATTTTCTAAAAAATCCTTGCTGACACACACATACAAATCAATGACATCCCCCTTAAAACTTTGGAATACATTTTCGACAGCAATATTTCCCAATTTAATGGATTCTTCGGCTGCTGCCATGATGCCACATCCTTTTTCACATAAAAAATCAATAAGACGTGCACTATATATATCATGGTAAATAACATCGTCTTCTTCTGTTAGCTGGGATTTTATGTAACTAGAACCAAATAGTGCCCTGGGATCATCAACATTTTTACGCATTAACAATCGATGTTTCTTTAATTCATGAACAGTTTTAGGAGAGCCATGTTTCTTTATATACTCTGCGCTGGCCCATAATTTTTGCTGAAAAGAGTGATAGGGAATATATTGTTTGTTAGTTTTATCATCAACAAAACATGTCAGGGTAATTTCATTAATTTCTTGGTTATCAAACTTAAGGTCATCATTTTGCCTAAAGCCAATCAGAATTTCAGGGTGTCTTTGTATAAAACCAGGAATAAAGGGGCCTAAATAGTTTTCTAAGATGCTGTGGGTTGAAGATACAATGACATGTTTGCTGGCATGGCGATTTTTCAGGGCAATTTCCCCCGCAAATTGCACAATGTAACGCATGTATTGGATGATACTATCGGCTTCGCGCGTGGGAACAAATTTACCAAGACGTCTGTTTCTGATAAACAACCTTTCACGGCCAATCTTTTTTTCCAAACGTGAAAGGGTAACACTGACTTGGGCCGATGTTACTTTAAGCTTTTCTGCAGTTTGCGACGTGTTGCCTGTTTCGTATAAGATACAAAACAAATTTGCCTCAAAGATGCTGAAGTTAAATAATTCCTGTTTCATTTTTTTCCTCTAAATAAAGGTATTACAAATAAAGCTTTTAAGCAATTTTTTTTGTTTATATTCGTTTTATGTTAAATATATTAGATTTTCCCTAATATAAAACTTGACTTGATAATACTAATTAACTATATCTCAAGTATGTTTAATGTTTCGTAGTAACTAAGCATTAAAACAAGACCTACTTGGTTATCTAGAGATGATGAAACTAAGCGGTATACCAGCAGGTCGATGTAAACTCTTTAAGGCTATTTAGTTTACTTTCTTTATCCCTGAAGAAAAAGCCTCCGATTTCTTTAAAGAGTTTTCAACTCAATAGAGGGCGCCACGTGTACAGGGGCGCCCTTTACTTTTCCCTCTCATTAACTTTTAGCCAATAAAACAGGTAAATTTTCCAAGATATTGTCAGTCTTTGCCCTATGTGTCAGTTTTGTTCGAAAAAAATAAAAAAAATTAATTTTTTATGGGTTTCTAAGGCCCATAGAATATACGTTTTTTAAACTCTTTATTTGCCCCCTTATAACCCATTGAAAAATGTGACAAAACATCCGACCTTGTCAATTTGAATAAATTACAATAAACAACTAATCTATAAGTATATAAAGTATAAGGAGGCACTATGTTAAATATCTGTAAAAATCTAAAATTGTGTGAGTCGTGCATTTTAAAATTCATTAATTTCGTAGCCTTTGTAATGGTTTACGCAACAAAAGCAGGCATGCCCTAGTTTTTCTCAGGGTTTTCTGGATAAAGTTTGGTGTATCTTGTGTTGGGGGGGATGCCAATAGACGCCAAGGCTTTGTCTCTGGTTTCAAAAATCCAGTCCACAAAATAATTGGCAAGTGGTGAATTACTAAAGCGCTTGTCAACACGGACATATATTTCTGTTTTATCTCCAGTAAAGTGGGGAAGGACCCTTGTAAGTTTTAAGTTTGATAATTTTACCGTTTCTTCGGCTGCAGGCATAATGCCAAGCCCTTCCTTTGCAAGGACATCGATAAGTCTGGGGCCTGCAATATTAAAAGATTCAATATCCTGGGCTTCATGAGTTAGTTGCTTGATGGAAAGGGGGGTCAAGGATTCACTTAAATTATAAACACTTTGTTGAAACAAGAATCGATGATTTTTTAAATCTTTTAAATTTCTAAGAGGGGGGGATTTTTTTAAATATTTTTCTGATACCCAAAGTTTTTGTTCAAAGACGTGAAAGGGGTAATATTCATACTTATCGGATTGCCCATCCCATTTTCCTATAAAAATTTCATTAATTTGTTGCGCTGGATGATCGTATTTATCAAGCTGGCAAAGGGCCATTTGAATATTGGGGTTTTGTTCTGTGAACTTAACGATATCTTTTGAAAAAAAGCCTTCAAGAATGGTCTGGGTGCTGGTTAAAATAACATTGCCTGACTTGGCGTTGGTGTTCCATGTTTCATCAGACTCTTTAATACTTTCAGAAATAAGATAAATTTGTTCTAGTTTTGGTACAATGTCGACACCATCTTGCGTTATTTCTATGTTTCCAGTCCTTTGTTTGCGAATAAACAGCTTCTTTCCAATTTTCTTTTCAATTCTATTTAAGGCTGTTGTAACGGTTGTTTTGGGCAGTTTTAATTGCTGTGCAGTCTTATCAATGCTTGCCAAGTTTTTGATATGGAACGCAATTTTGGATTCGAATGTACTTATTGAAAAATCTGACATTTTTGAACTATTTAAAAAATTAAAAACGTATATTACGTTTTTATTAAACAGCTTTTATAAAAGATTGACAAGGGGGAAAGTGAAAATTATGATCAAATAAACATACAAAAAAACCCCTTAGAAAATCTAAAGGGCTAAGACAAAAAGGGTTGTCTATTAACTATACCATTCGTGTGTATATTTTCAAGATGGCGTCTTGGTATCTCTAAGGGGGGTATGTTCTATGACGGACCTTATGTGTAAGGAGTATGTCACATGAAACATAGTGAAAATCACAAATTAATGACCTCACAAACTGAATTAAAAAATGATTTATGTGCGGCGTTAATGAATACAGTCGATGAAATTCTTGGAGATGCTACGTTAAAAGAGCCTGACGAGATGTTGAAAGAAATTGTTGACCAGTTTGGGTCGCGCCAAGAACCTTTCTTAAAATTCGTATTTGCCTATTATAAAGACCTTAATATACGTTTTTCTTTTAATGCCTTAATGATTATTTTGCCATTTGAAACAAAATTAAACCTTTTAAGGTATGCAGAAATTACCTGGCCCAAGGAACAATATATATTTTCAAGAATTAAAAAAGTTCTTTGTGAAAATGCCCCTGGAAAGCCATTGCAGGGAAATTCTAACCTTCTATTGCACCAGGAACAAAATAATGTCATAAACTACGTGCTTGGGGAAAGAAGATTAACGAATATACGATACAAACAGGTATCAAAATCAATCCCCCAATTTGCTCACAGTTTTTACGCATCTAAGGATAAATAAATTAAGGTGGTTTAAGAGATGAAAAGACGCTTTTTTAAAAGAATATTTGCTTTTGCCCTCCTGCTTGGGGGATTGGCCTTCTTGTATTGGAACTATTTTGTGTGTCAAACACAATTCAGCGGAGAGATTCCTAAAGATAACAAAACACTTATTATTTTTGATTTTGATGGCACCGTAGCTGATTCCTGGAAGCATGTTGTCAGAATAATGAATCGTATTGCACCAGAATATGGTTTTAACCACATTTCACATGAAAACCAAGAAAATTTTCGTAATATGGAATTAAAGCAAATTCTTAAGGAAATTGAAGTGGGTACTCTAAAACTTCCTTTCGTTGTAAAACGTGTTAGAAAAGAAATGCAAAAAAACATTGAATCTATTGATATTGTGCCTGGTGTGAAATTACTTTTTGATCAATTAAAGAAAAAAAATTACAGCATTGGCATTGTGACATCAAATTCTATTGAAAACACCAAAAAATTCTTAAAACGCCATAACATTACCAATGTTGACTTTATTTATTCAAGTATTTGCCTGCATGGCAAAGACAAGTTGATTAAGGATATTATGGCGCAGGCTTCAATTGACGGGGAAAAAGTATATTTCGTGGGGGATGAGGTGCGTGACATAGAGGCGGCACACAAGGCAAAAACCCAAAGTATTGCCGTGACATGGGGGTTCAGCAATGAATCTTTGTTGCTTCAGTCAAACCCAGGTTACATAACTAAGAAGCCTTCAGAAATATTGGACATTTTTGTATAAATTTTAATTGTCCGTTTTATTTGATGCATGTTATGTTGGTAAATAATGAAATTTAAAGGGAGTTCAAAAATGAAAAAACTTTTATCACTTATCGCCGTTTTAACAACTTTTTATGCCAATATTTGTAATGCCGAAACCCTGGAGTTAGACATTTCTACGAAGGATGGGTTTCAAGAAATGACGGTTGAATTTTCAGGAAATAAGGGCTCTGATCTTTTGAAGGCTGTCCAAACAGCCTTGGAATCAAAATATAACAAAAACACTGAAAATTATTTTATAGATGTCACAGTAAAGACAAGTAATGGATTTTTAAATGTTTTGGATGGTACAGATCTAAGTACCCATAAATTAAAAAAGTATGGAAGCGTTATACTTAGGTCCAGGGATGATGAAACAACCGTTGTTCCAGTCGATAACTTACCTAAGAAATAATTTTTTCCTTCCGAATATCAAAGCACCTTTGTTGAAAAAGGTGCTTTTTTTGTTTTTTAGGTAAAAAAATATAAATAAGGTATTGACGTTGGGTGTTGGTATCCCATATAAGAAGAGAGCAGAACAATTCTGCAGTTCATAGACAGAGTAAAGAAGGAATGAGCAGGTGATGTGGAAGCTGTGAAGATAGTGGACATATTATTTGTTTAAAGGATTGATAAAGAGTGTAGCAAAAGTGCTAGGTGAGAATCTAGTATGGTAAGCAAAGAGCGAGTGATTTACCATGTAAATGGTGAAGAGCAAGTTTAAAAGACTCTGTTAATCTGGAGAGTAGAAATTTAAGTCAGCGAGGTTTATTTTGCTTTAGGGCAAGGTAAGCTAAACGTAAGACAGTATAAAGTTAAGATCAGCTTAAAGTTGGTTAAGTTTTGGTTTATTTCGGTAGACTGAGACTAAGCTTATAACGAAGTAATTTTTGTGTTGTTATAGATACAAGCGACGAAATTTACGGAATGGTAAATGAGGAGTGAAGTATCGCCTAAGAAGACAAAAAGAACGAGTTAATAAAACTTAAGAGTTTGATCCTGGCTCAGAACGAACGCTGGCGGCACGCCTAACACATGCAAGTCGAACGAAGCTACAGAGCTTGCTCTGTAGACTGAGTGGCAGACGGGTGAGTAACACGTGGGAATCTACCATTTGGTGCGGGATAACATCTGGAAACGGGTGATAATACCGCATAAGCCCTAAGGGGGAAAGATTTATCGCCAAATGATGAGCCCGCGTGAGATTAGCTAGTTGGTAAGGTAAGAGCTTACCAAGGCAACGATCTCTAGCTGGTTTGAGAGGATGATCAGCCACACTGGGACTGAGACACGGCCCAGACTCCTACGGGAGGCAGCAGTGGGGAATATTGGACAATGGGGGAAACCCTGATCCAGCGATGCCGCGTGAGTGAAGAAGGCCTTAGGGTTGTAAAGCTCTTTCAGTAGTGAAGATGATGACGGTAACTACAGAAGAAGGACCGGCTAACTCCGTGCCAGCAGCCGCGGTAATACGGAGGGTCCAAGCGTTGTTCGGAATTACTGGGCGTAAAGAGCGCGTAGGCGGCGCAGATAGTCAGATGTGAAAGCCCTGGGCTCAACCTAGGAGGTGCATTTGATACTACTGTGCTAGAGTACCGAAGAGGTAAGTGGAATTCCTAGTGTAGAGGTGAAATTCGTAGATATTAGGAGGAACACCAGAGGCGAAGGCGGCTTACTGGTCGGTAACTGACGCTGAGGCGCGAAAGCGTGGGGAGCAAACAGGATTAGATACCCTGGTAGTCCACGCCGTAAACGATGAGTGCTAGATGTTGGGTCGAATGATTCGGTGTCGCAGCTAACGCAATAAGCACTCCGCCTGGGGAGTACGGTCGCAAGATTAAAACTCAAAGGAATTGACGGGGACCCGCACAAGCGGTGGAGCATGTGGTTTAATTCGAAGCAACGCGAAGAACCTTACCAGCTTTTGACATGGGGATTAAGGATGCTAGAGATAGCGTCTGTCGGTTCGGCCGGATCCCACACAGGTGCTGCATGGCTGTCGTCAGCTCGTGTCGTGAGATGTTGGGTTAAGTCCCGCAACGAGCGCAACCCTTATCTTTAGTTGCCATCAGGTTATGCTGGGCACTCTAGAGAGACTGCCGGTGATAAGCCGGAGGAAGGTGGGGATGAGGTCAAGTCATCATGGCCCTTATAGGCTGGGCTACACACGTGCTACAATGGTGGTAACAACGGGAAGCAATGACGCAAGTCTGAGCCAATCCCTGAAAAGCCATCTCAGTTCGGATTGTTCTCTGCAACTCGAGAGCATGAAGTCGGAATCGCTAGTAATCGCGGATCAGCGTGCCGCGGTGAATACGTTCCCGGGTCTTGTACACACTGCCCGTCACACCATGGGAGTTGTCTTTACCTTAAGCTGGTGCGCTAACCTTCGGGAAGCAGCCAACCACGGTAAGGGGAATGACTGGGGTGAAGTCGTAACAAGGTAGCCGTAGGGGAACCTGCGGCTGGATCACCTCCTTTCTAAGGATGTTGCTACAAACGCAAGTTTGTAAAAAAGAATGCTCAAACATTCTGCAACTACTTACATCGTCTCTATCGACATATCCTCTATCATCACCTACTCATTCCTTCTTTCCCTCTTGTCTCTTCTTCATCTATATTTACCTACACCCAAATATTCTTCTCTCTACTTATTATTAACCTTAATTCTCCTCCCCTTTTTTACTGCTTTCTATTTTTATACTCCTTTCCCATAAATAACTTTCTCCTTCAATCTCTTCTTATTTCTTCAATTGGGAAAAATGTCATGCAAGTGCTTTAGACCTTCTTCCAGTATTCCCCCTAAGCCCTTACTATATAATCTCTATTTAGTCCTTCAGATGAATACTTAACCTTCTATTCTTTAACCTTTATCCTTATATTCCTACGCTGTTTATTGCTTTTTATCCCTATATCCCTTCTGCTTCTATATAAACACTCTCCTCCTTTAATCTCTATCTTATTTACTTTTTTGATATTTATAGATATATTAAATGATAAGGTTATTATAAAATTACATAGGGAGAACGCCTTGATAAAATCATTTACTGTACTTGTTGCATTAATTACAACTTTTCCATCTTTCTCTAAGGCAGAAACAGAGGTTGCTAGAAAAGCACGTGAAATGCGTGAAAGACAAGAAGTTCGCGAAAAATCATCAAGTGAAAAACCAGATTATGCGTTAACAACACGTGAATTGGCAGAAAAGCGCAGAGGCACAAGTACAAAGCCAGAAACAGAGCTTCAAAAAATGGCCCGTGAAAGACGCGAAAGACAAGAAATTAGAGATGCCGCAGCCAAAAGATCAGGGGTCAAACAAGATTATGAATTAACAACCCGTGAATTGGAAAAAAGGCGCAGAGGCATAACTACAAAGCCAGAAACAGAGCTTCAAAAAATGGCTCGTGAAAGACGCGAAAGACAAGAAATTAGGGATACCGCAGCCAAAAAATCAGGTGTCAAATCAGATTATGAATTAACAACACGTGAATTGGCAGAAAGGCGCAAAGGCACAAGTACAAAGCCGAAAGCAGAAAAAAAAGAAAAACCTCTAAAAAAAGCTCTAAAGAAACCTGTAAAAAAATCTAGTAAAAAGAAGAAAAAAACTGGGTATAGAACTAGGTCAGGCAAACTTAATTGTTCTACTCAGCCAACAGAATGTCAAAATAAGATTAAGTCCCAAGTTAGAAAAATTAAAGAACTTGTTAAAGAATATAAAACAATTCGGGATAGATAAAATCAATTGTATTTTATAATAAATTTGGAAATATAGATTTTTATTTTTGGATTTATAATAAAAGGCTAGAGGGGCGCGTGCGCCCCTTAACCGTAGCACCCTCTATCTGTGCCGACGACAATAGTAAGTATAAATACTTTGAAAATATGGGGGCAGATAGCTAAGATGGCTTTAATAGTCCTAACCCCTCTCCCAACTGTCTAGCAAAGCCATGGCACGTTCTAAACGCCCAGGTTTTCCAGAGCGCGGAGATTCATGGGAGTTTTTAACAAGTATTAATTCACTATCTTTTGATACATCTAATTTACCAATTGTGGCAACTAAGACAAATTCACCACCAATATTCATAAAAATCCCAGCTCCACTATCTCCGTGGCTTGCGGCCAAAGCTTTTTTTTCAAATGGGTTATGGAAAGATATTAACTCTCCAGTTCTAGGGTCACGCGCAATATGGAAAAAATGCCCTGCAAGTGCATTAGATGTTCTTCCTAATTCTGTTAAGGTTTTTTTACCTGAAATATGGCTTAATGCATCTCTCATTGTGCACAAAGTTCCAAATCCACAAAAGCAAGCCATGGCTTTTGATCCTATTCTTCTTGCTTTGCTTGCCGCTGCAGCTTCGGCCTCCATTTCAGATCTGCCTCGGGCGCGACCTCCACCAGAAGCTGCTGCTCTGGGTTCAGGTTTTCTTCTGACTTCTTCTTCAGTTGCCGCTACTCTTATACCTGCATCAGCCCCACTTTCTTTGCAAGGCTTTACCTTTTTAGAACAGGCTGCAGCCCCTTCTGTTCTTGGTTTTCTGCGACTTTCTCGTGTAAGTCTTAAAAGTTCTTCACGAAAGAGTCTTTCATCCATACTCATAGTTGGGGAAAAAGGCATTAAGGCTGGAATAGCATCAAATTGTTCTTGGCTTGCAACTCTTGCTGGGGTGATTCCAGCCATTTTTCTTTTTAATAGAATAAGGGCAAGGTCTTGACCTTTAAAATAAACAGCCCGTTGGCATTCTACACAAACACCTGTTCCTTTGCCATCTCGTGAAAAGCTAATGGTAAAGCGGGAACTGAAAACTCCTTTTTCCCCAACAGCACCTTCGATAACATGTCGGGCTGTAAGGGCAAATCGGCCATCCCCAATAATGGTTGCAGATCCTTTACTATGAAGTTCTTCTCCGGGTCTTCTCCCAACAATCATGCCGCATGGACGAAATCTGGCTTCATGGGCCTTTGCTTCATGTTCCGCAGCACTTCCTGATCCAAGGATTCCAGAAACAGCATACTGGTTAGTTAAAATTAAAAAAGTAATTATTAAATAAAGTTTTTTCATCATATATCTCATATCTCTATTATTTATATAAAATTTAATTCCTAAAAAGCAAATTTATTTGATATAAACTTGAAATTATTTATTAACAGTAAGGTCTTGCCCTTAAAATTAACCCATAATCTAGACATCTTGACCAAGATATGCATAATGGCTGTAATTGGCGTTGTGTGTTTTGGATTCTAATAACCCAAAAATGCACAAAAATTAAGCAGAAAAAAGAATAAAGTGCCAAAAAATATTTAAAAAAAGCATATCAACGCATGGCTCAGGAAATAAAATTTGGCGAAAACTTTAAAAAAAGACTGAAAATTAAACTTAACTTACTGAAAATACTGCATTAACAAAGCCATGCATATTTCGCATACGATTTCCCGTTAATTTAAGGTAATGTAACTATATTAATAATTTAGGAAAACAATGACCCCAGCACAGCATTTATTAAACCATATGAAAACATTGGCGGATGCGTCTGACCACCGTATGCATGAGTGGGAGGGCGGCGTTGCCATTGATACAGGAACAGTTGCCCCAGGTAATCATTATATAATAAACACGGAATCCTTTAGCCAATCTGATATGGGATTTATATCTTATTTCTTTGATAGTGAGGCGCCAGTAATTTGGTTTCAAGGAACAGCGGTCAATCCTTCGTTAAAACAACAACTTTCAAATATTGATTTCCAGTCAATGGCTGATTTGACAGGGCTTGAATGTGATTTAACCAAGCATACTGATAAACAGGATTATAAAATTCAAATGCGCCCCTTAAAGAATAAATCAGATTATGATGAATGGTGCCAGGCTTTTTCAGAAGTTTGGCATAGGGATGTTGAACAAACTTTAATTTTTTTCAAAGGTTTTTCTGAATCTAATGATATACAGCCATACCTTGTTTTTGTAGAAGACAAAATTGTGGGAGGATGTTGTCTGGATTTATCAGACGGAAATGCTGGATTTTATTGGGATTATATTTTACCAAAATATCGTAAAAAAGGGTATGGGGCTGAAATGATTCAATGGCGTTTGTCCGATGCCAAGAAACAAGGGGCCCACACAGCCTTTGCCCAGTGCCTGCAGTCATCAATTGGTGTCTATAAAAGGTGTGGGTTTGAATCAACCCAGCCTATGCATGTGTTTAAAAGGATATCCTAATTTTGGGTAAGGAAATAAACCCAAAATTGCCCAATAGATAGGAAGACTTTCTATCAGCCTATAATCTAGAAATTGTTCTTCAATACTATAAACGGATCCAATTCCTGGGGCAGAAAGATTAATAATCAAATTTTTATCTGGTAAGGGCACATGAAGGGGTTTAATCCCAAGGTCTTTAAGCCTTTTGTCATCACACTCTCTGAATGCTCTACCACCTCTTGTAAGGCTAATGCGAAGGGATTTTAAATCTTTTTTTGGAAATCGTTTAGATATCTTCTTCTTAATTGCGTTCTTAAACTCTTTAAGTGTTGAGGTTTCGTCTGTTTCGACAACCATAAATTGGTAGTGGATATCAAAAACAATAAGCCGCATCTTTGTTTTTGGTGTTGGCTCAGCTTCTTCCCCTGCTGAATATGCATGGAAAGAGGATATAATCCCAATAGTCAAAAGAATTATTTGTATTACGTTTTTCATCTCAAATCTCTATGTTTATACATAGATAAGAAATACTGGGACTATTTACAAGAAAAAATTAACAATACATATCTTCAATAAAACGAATCAGGGTGCGTATGCCCATGGCTTCGCCCCCTGAGGGACGCCCTGCCAAAGATTTATTATTCCAAGCCATAATATCAAAATGCAGCCAGGGGAGATCTTTATCAATAAATTTTTGCAGAAATAATGCTGCATGAATGGCCCCACCATAACGTGCCCCATCATTATTAATATCTGCAATTGTGCTTTTAAGATCGGCAGCATAAGGCTGCCATAAAGGTAACTGGCAAACGGGATCATACGTTTCTTCGCCCAAGGCAGTTAGTAAACTACAGTGTTCTTGATCCGTTCCAAACATTGCTGAAATATCAACACCTACGGCAATGCGGGCCGCCCCTGTTAAGGTGGCCATATCGATTAATAAGTCAGGCTTATGTTCTTGGGCATATGTTATTGCATCCGCCAGAACCAAGCGCCCTTCGGCGTCCGTATTCCCAATTTCAACAGTCAATCCTTTGCGTGAATTTAAAACATCTCCAGGGCGAAAAGCATTGCTGCCAATGCTGTTTTCTGCCAAAGGGAGGTATATATCTAAGTGAACAGGTAGATTTTGCGCCATAATGTAATTGGCCATCCCCAATACATGCGCAGATCCACCCATATCTTTTTTCATTAAGGTCATGTGCGGGGAAGGCTTGATATCTAACCCCCCAGTATCAAATGTGATGCCTTTTCCAACCAATGCAATTTTGGGATGTTTTTTGTCCCCCCAGGTCAAATGTACAAGGCGGGGTTTATTTTCTGATGCCTTACCTACAGCATGAATTAAAGGGAACCCTTTTTCCAAATCTTTACCAGATATTTCTTTGAACTGGGCTTTGTGTTTTGTGGCAATTTCTTTTGCTGCCATGGCCAATGTTTCTGGTGTTAAGTCATTAGCCGGCGTATTAATTAAATTTCGGATAAGAAAACTGGAGGTAACAAGCGAACTGATTTGTTTGCCCAAATCTTCGTCTGCAATAATCAGTTGGGGAAAAGTTTTCTCTGATTTTTTATAACGATCAAATATATAGGTTCCCATGCCCCAGCTGAAATAAAAATGGGAATGTTCAATGGTATCACTTTGAATTGTGTACGTATATTTATGGGGCAGGGTACTGACTAAAAAGGCACCATCCCAAAAGGATTCGTACCCTTCAGAACAGCCATATAAAATGGCCTTTAAGGATCCATCTTCCTTTTTAATTTGGCATAAACTGCGTGGTTTTGCTTTGAAATCACTATTGTCGATCCATTTTGAAAATTCGGGAAATTCTGATACAAAGGATTGAATTGAATTTTCAGTTAAACCATAAATGGGAATACTATTGGAATCTGTTGACGTAAAGCATTGAATCATGATGACTTCCTTGATATTCTTAGTGACTTAAAAAAGGGTATATAATGATTACTATCAAACACTGCAAAGGACTACAAGAAGTATATGCAAACTATGATTATTTTATCATAGATATATGGGGTGTTGTTTATGATGGATATGATGCATTCCCAGGTGTTATTGAATGTTTAAAGAACATAAAAGCCCACAGAAAGAATGTTGGGTTCTTATCGAATTCACCGCGTCGTGGCTATTTGCAGGAAGAAATCTTTGAACGGTTGGGCGTGCCAAAAGAGTATTATGATTTTATCTATTGCTCAGGAGACGCAGTGGTAGAAGTAGTGGAGTCAGGGGAGCATTTTGATCCAAATTCTGATTTTATTTATATTGGGAATGATCAAAAAAATGGCCCGCTTGATCAAGAATTACCAGGTAACCCAACAGATAATTATGCGGCAGCACAGTATGTTCTGTGTGCTGGGTTGGTGGATGGATACCAAGAAAAAATGGAAATGGCATTAAAATATAATTTACCCATGGTGTGTTCCAATCCAGATATGAAAGTCATGAAAAAAGATGAAGTCATTGTCTGCCCGGGATCCATCGCCAAAGAATACGAAGAAAAAGGCGGGCAGGTTATTTATATCGGCAAACCTAAAAAGTATGTGTATGACAAAATGTTTGAAAAACACGGCACCAAGGATCGTAATAAAGTTTTGGCCATAGGGGACGGATTATTTACTGATATTAAAGGGGCCAATGATTACGGTATTGATTCTGTTTTAATTAATTCTGGACTTCACCATAGTGATTTATCAACCAAATCAATGGAAGATATGTTGCAACAAAATCGTATTTACCCAACGTATATTACGGACGCTTTTAAGTGGTGAAAGGACTGATGCACGCTTCGATTTTTGGACGATTTTTGCGGAAAATTTTATTTGCGATGCTCTCGTACATTAAGTACACTGCGCTTCTTAATTTCACTTTTCCTAAAACGCGTCTCAAAAAGCGTACCGCTCAACCAGTCCTAGGGTGTTCACTTGCTTTCCTTTTAATGTTTTTAACCGGCTTATCTCAGGCAGCCAAGCCTGTACATGCCATTGCAAAGCATGGTCAACCAAAGTATTCAAAAGACTTCACCCATTTTGATTATGCCAATCCTGATGCGCCAATTGGTGGAAAGTTAAGGGTAGGCGTTGTTGGTACTTTTGATAGTTTAAATCATTATGTTTTGAATGGTATTCCTGCCAATAAACTTCACATTGCGCGGGCAACTTTGATGGGGCGCTCGGCAGATGAACCCTTTACCGTATACGGTGTTGTTGCCGAATCAGCCGAAATTCCAAAGGATCGCACCTGGATTGTTTATAATATCAGGCCTGAGGCAAAATGGGATACTGGCGAACCCATCACAGCAGATGATGTGATATTCAGTTTCAATACATGGCTTGAACAAGGCCATGCCTTCATGAAAACTTATTATCGTAAGGTTAAGAAAATAGAAAAGTTGAGCCCCAGAAAAATTAAGTTTACATTTAAAACAGCTGACTATATTGACCGGGAATTACCACTAATAATCAGTATCATGCCTCTAATTCCCAAAAAATATTATGAAGGGAAAAAATTAGAAGATCACTTGCTGGAGCCCTTAATTGCCAATGGGCCTTATAAAATTTCAAAGGTTAATTTTGGAAAGTCCATTACCTATAAAAGGCGCCCAGAATTTTGGGGGTGGGATCTTCCAAATTACAAAGGCCGATATAATTTTGATGAAATTGATATTTTGTATTTCCGGAATAAAGAAGTGATGTACGAGGCATTCTTGGCAGGAGATATCGATTATTTTGAAGAAAAAGATCCATCAAAATGGCACACCCAATATATATTTGATTCGTCCAAAACAAAGGGTATTAAAAAATTTGCCATCGAACACTTTCGATCTGTTGGCATGATAGCCCTGGTCTTTAATACGCGTCGGGACATCTTTAAAGATCCACGGGTGCGCAAGGCATTGGCGATGCTTTATGATTTTGAATGGGTTAATAAAACTTTGTATCACGGGGAAATGACACGCACAAAAAGTTTCTTTGTAAATACAACATTGGAAGCCGGGGATACCATTTCAAAAGAAGAAAAAGAACTGTTGGATTCATACGGTGATAAAGTAGGCAAACAGGCCTATTTTCCGCCTGATATATTTAGGAATTTATCAGATGACTATCAAAAACGTCAGGTGTTAAAAGAAGCCAAGAAGTTATTAGAAGATGCCGGATGGGTTTATAAAGATGGGAAATTGCGACATAAAACCACAGGCGAATTTTTTACCTTTGATATCATTCTTCCCATTACTCAAAAGCGTAAAATTGTTTTGGGCTTAACAAAAAACCTGCAGCGTTTGGGTATCTATCCAAAGTTAAAAATTCTGGAAGTATCTGAATATGAACAACGTCGTATTAAGTTTGATTATGATATTGCTTTTGTTCAATGGGCTGGTGCAAGGTCGCCTGGGAATGAAATTATTAACTATATTTCATCAAAAGTGGCTGGTATAAATGGCAGTCGAAATTACCCTGGCATTAAAGACCCAGTCATCGATGATTTGATCATAAAGTTAATAACAGCCCCATCTTGGGACCAATTGGTAACAGTTGCAAAAGTGATTGATCGTATTTTACTTAACAGCCATTACATGATACCATTATTTTATAACAAGAAAGACTATGTGGCGTATTGGGATCGGCTTCAGCCGCCAACTTTTGGCCCAGGTCTGGAATCTAGGATAGAATCATGGTGGATAAATTCAAAGAAATTAAGTCCGCTGCCCGCAAAGCAGCAATGCAAATAGATATTGATAAATATCGGGAAAATATAAAAGCAAATAAAAAACATCCATATCATTTAGTGGAATTAAGCCCTTGGCCCTTAGTTGCCTCTTTAGGTGCTTTAGTGACAGCCATTGGATTGGCATTAATTATGCATGACTATACTAAGATACCCTTCTTTATTGGCTTTTTGATTATTGCTGGTGCGGCCTTTGGGTGGTGGAAAGATGTGATTCATGAATCTGTGGTTGAAAAAAAACACACAGAAATTGTCCAAATTGGCCTAAAAGTCGGTGTGGCCTTGTTTATTGTTTCAGAAGTTATGTTCTTTGGGGCTTTCTTTTGGGCCTTTTTCGATGCCAGTTTATTCCCGATGGATTCTATTGGACAGTGGCCCCCAAAGGGAATTCAAACCATTAACCCCTTTCATTTACCCTATTTAAACACTTTGATTTTATTATTATCAGCAACGTCTTTAACGTGGTCTCATGCAGCATTGCTTGAAAACAATCTAACGGATGCAAAAAAAGGATTAATTATCACCATTGCCCTGGGGCTTTTATTTTCATCCATTCAGGCGTATGAATTTGTGATTGCCCCATTTAAATTTACAGATGGTATTTATGCATCCAATTTTTATATGTTATCGGGTTTTCATGGGGCACACGTAATAATTGGGACGTTGTTTTTAATGGTCTGTTTATGGCGCATGAATAAGGGGCAATTCACTGCTAAGAAACATATGGGATTTGAAGCCGCAGCTTGGTACTGGCATTTTGTTGATGTTGTTTGGTTGTTCCTGTTTGTCTTTTTATACTGGTGGGACGCATGATACCCAGAAAAATAATTTTCTGGAGTGTTACAGCTGTTGGTTTTTTAATCTTATGTTTATTGGGGACTTGGCAAGTCTATCGTCTGCAATGGAAGAATGATTTAATTGCGGTTAAGAAAAAATCTTTAACTGCCGACCCTATGTCTTTAGAATCAGTTTTAAAAAAAATACAAGCAAACAAAGAAATTGAATTTAATCGAATCCAATTAAAAATTAACTGGATTCCAAACACCCTTTATTACATCATTGGGCGAACGCATAAGAGCCGGGCAGGGTATCATATTGTTGCGCCTGCCATTACAAAGAATGACCAAATTATCTTTGTTAATTTAGGGTGGTCCCCGAAAAAGAATGTTATAAATTTACAAGGGCCTGTCACCATAAGTGGCTATGTTCGATACCCTTACAAGAATGTTTTTACCCCAGATCCTATCGTTGGGAAAAGGGAATGGGGGGCTGTGCTACCAGAACAAATGGAAGTGGGATTACCAACTGATGCTAAACTCATAAAAGACTTTTATGTTGAATTAAAAGATCCTTCAGCCTATCCAATCCTTCAAAAACTTGTGCAGATCCCCCATACTATAGATCTTCCCAATCGCCATCTTGGCTATATCATCACCTGGTATGGCCTGGCCATTGCTTGGCTGATGGTGATGATAAGAAAGAGTCAGAAAATTAAAACCTAACTAAAATATAGCTTTTAGTTTTAAAACATTTAAGGAAAAGGTTTGCTGATTCTACAGATATAATTGATTACAACACAAGAAAGGCTATGGCATTAGCCAGAATTTTCTATAAAGATACAGGTTTATTTTTTGAGGCGGATTCATCTGCAGCCATCAAGATTTTCATGATTTCAATGGCTTCATCTGCAGGGGTTTCAGGTTTAGAGTTTGTTTTCACGCAATGCACAAAGTGTTCCAGTTCCAATTTCAAAGGCTGTTCTGATTTAAGGATAGATGCTTCCCCTTCAATATCAGGAGTAGTTTTAACATGATCTTGATCCAGCTCTTCCACTTTGCCTTTATGGGTGATTACTTTGTTGGTCCATTCTTTTGTATCATCAAATATTGCAGATCCAAATTCACCAATTGCATAAATCCTTTGTTCCTTAAAGGGGTTAAGGCGAGATACATTGATTTCAGCGGTTGACCCATTTTTAAAATTTAAATGAAGTATTGCGATATCATTAAGGTCTTTAAAAATAAGACTGTGCGAAACTGCAAAAACTTGTGTTACAGGTGATTGTATGATTTGTAAAACCATGGACAAATCATGGGGACCCAGATCCCACAAAGCACTGTCTTTATGATAAATTTTACCAAAGTTTTTTCTAGAAGATACAATATGTTTAATATCCCCAATATCCCCTGAATGGCAAATGCGACACAATTCTTGAAAGGCAGGATGATATCTTAATAAATGCCCAACCATTAAGGTTTTATTTTTTTCTTTAGAAAGATTTTTTAGTTGCTCTGCTTCTTTAATAGTTCTAACCATGGGCTTTTCAACCAAAACATGTTTATCACTTTGCAAAGATTTTAATGCAATATCAAAATGTGTTTCTGCACGCGTTGCGACAATAACACCTTCTATTGAAGGGTCTTTCACAACTTCTTCAAAATCCAATAATGGAATATCATATTGGTTTGATAAGTTAGCAGAATACCTGGAATGATGGTGATCAGAAATTGCAGCAAGATGACCTAACTCGTGCAATGTACGGGCAATATTTTTACCCCAATCGCCACATCCAATAACTGCAATATTTTTCTTATTCACTTACTTTAACCTTTTTTCCTAACTTACCGTTTTAATTAATTTTTTCAACCTTTTTATTATCAGGTTCTAACGCTGGAAAGTTCCTGATGCCAATATCTTTTTCTTTAGATCCAAATATGCCAGTAAAGATACTCCGAACAAGGGTCGGGGCCAATACGGAAAGGGGATTGGCACTTACATCTGGGTCTGAAAACGGGCCTTTGACGGTATATGAAGTTGATATTATGCCAGAATCAGTTTTGCCCCCTGTTAAAATACTTCCTATCAATGGGATTCCTGTAATGGCTTGGTTGAAAATATTTGCAGGAATAATAACGCCATACAGATCAAGTAAATTTTGATCTATATCAATGTAACCCTGGCTTGTTAAGCCAATTCCAGAACTTGTTAGCTCCGCCTTTTTTACGGCCAGTTTTTTATTTTCATACTCGTATTCAGAATTTCCTTTGATGAATAAAATGCCCTGGCCAGTTAGGTTTGTTAACAAACTTTCTAATGACATCAGGCTGAATAACTTGGACAGAATTGAAGTATTTTTTACACGCAATCCCTTAACTTTTAAATTCCCTATCATAGGGTCTGGGCTGTTTTTAAGTTTTTCAGCCTTTGTGTAAAGTAAATCTGCTTGAATGTCTTTGGTAATATCAAATGCAGATAAAAGCATGCCTAAACTATTGCTTTTAAGTTCAAAAATAATTTTATCCTCTGATGGGCCATAGTACAAATCAAACAAAGTTTCTTCTTTTTCTTTGGATGTGATAATGATTTTTTCTGGGTTATTTTCTTTATAGGTTGATTGAATAATAAGATTTGGAATTTCAATGTTATCTTTCATAATTAGCTTTGAAATTTCAGCATTAATATTGCTTTGAAATTTATAAGTCCCTTGACTTTGGTTATTGGATTTCAGGTGGGCCAATATAGGGAATAAACTAATCTCACTAGCTTTGGCATTTAGTTTCAGTAAGTTGTTTTTCAGCTGTCCAGAAATCTGAATGTTGTCATTTTTAACTGTAATTTCCTTTAATTCTATATCTTCTACAGACCCATCGTTTGCGTATTTCGCAGATCCTTCAACCTTAACAATTGAAGTATTAAAATCAAAAGGTGTGATGTTTTTTAGGTTCCCATTTTCAAAGTCAAAAATGGCTTTGAAATAGTGATTTTCCCCTCTGGGTATTCTGATTTTTACAGGCATAAAATCAAATGTGTTTTTCGATAAATTAATGCCTAAGCTTAAAGTTGAATGTATTTCATTTTTTTGTATAAAATCTAATGCAATATCAGATGTACCCTGTGATGCAATAATATCTTTATTGCTGATAAATTTTCCAATACTTTTAGGGCAATATTTGGCAAGTGCATTGAAAGACAAGTCTGACTTTAGTTTAAATATTCTTAAGGTTTGGGGATCTTTTTTGAAAGATTCTTCCCATATGATGTGGCTTGGGTGGCCATCAATTTCACAATCACCTAAAAGCTTAAGTCCATCGTTGGTTACATCAAGTTCTAGTAACTTAGAAGTAATGTCGACTTTCTTATCCATAATTTGATGGCTATAGGCCAAGTTATTAAGCTTGGCATTCGTATGACTCTTAACTTCATTGGGTGACAAATCAGACTTTAGTGGAAAACCAAGCTTAAGTTGAATTTGCGTATCCCCCCCAAAATCAGAAGGTAAAATCGGATATGACTTAAGAAATGCCAATGGTTTTTGGTTTACAAGCGTCAGGGCATCTTTAATTGGTCCTTGAATGGCCAAGTTAAGGTCTGCCTTTTGTTCAGGTTTATCTAAGTCATAAAGAAGAATATTGCTGTTTGTTATTTTTAGATTATAAGCTGTGCCCGTAACGATTTTTATATCAAATTTTTTTGAATCAAATTCAGCGATAGCCGTAGTATTCTGTATTTTTGGAAGGTCCCCTAAATAATTAACTGTGGTGTCTTTGACCCCGACCGTTCCCCTTATGTTATAAATTTCAAATATATTTTTTTCGGGTTGGTAAATAATATCAAAGCTTGCTTTTGTATCGTTAACAGTTCCTCCAATCATATTTTCAAGAACCCAAGACCGCGCACTAGAACCCATTCCATTTGGCCAAAGTATTGATAAATAAGACCAATCAAAATTGTTTGTACTGGCATCTGTATGTACTTTTAGTTCCCCTTTTTGTGTGGATATTAAGTTGCTGACAGTAAGTTGAATTTCATCCTTTTGATCAGGGTCTATAAAAAAAGATAAAGTAGATTTCAAGTCACCACTTATACTTGTATCAGAAAGTTTTATCTTTCCTTTTGATACAATGGTGATGGGCTTCTTTTGAATATTTTCAAATTTTTGCAAATGAGGTCGAATGCGATAGGGTAAGTAAGATTTTTTTAATAAAAAATCTTTAGAGTTTAGCTTGTAATCAAGAGTTCTATTATTCTGGTTATAAGTAGTAGATAAAATAATAGGTTGAGAACCAACAGCTGGGCTTATTTTTAAGTGTCCTCTGTTTATATTTTTTTTTGTGGTATATTGGAATGTAATATCTTCAATCGTTCCAACTTTTTTATTTTTTTTATAGAACCTTATAATTCCATTCTTAATAAGAATATTATTTGCGGGCAGCCAAGTTTTTTCTATAAGATTTTGCAGGGTATGAATTGATTGGGGAACCATGACATCATACTTTTTCTTGCGCGTTTTTGTTTTATAATGAATTGAAACATTGGGTTGCAAGATTTCCAGAGAATCAATGGATATCTTTCCATACAAAAGTTTGAAAATATGCCACTTTGCAATTACTTGTTTTGATTCTATGCCAATATCACTGTTTTTAAATTGTATATTATGAATTTTTATCGTTGGTAATGCAGATAGGTTTGGGTTTTCTAAAAATACATCTCCATATTTTAAGTTATCCACCTTGATCAATCTATTTATTATTTCTGATCTGATTTGTATGGGGGTTTCTGACAGCCGCCATAAACCTACAGATATAGTTAAAATCGCAGAAATTAATATCGCTAATAGAATTTTTAAAATGTTTATGCTAATTTTCTTAATCATGATTCTATGCCTATTATAAACCCATAGAAAACCATATAGCAACTATGAAGGGGATAAATATGTCAATTAATATAGAGGATAAAGCACCAGACTTTACACTTGCAAAAAATGGAGGGGCCGACCTTACTTTGTCTTCTTTAAAAGGAAAGAAAGTTGTTCTGTATTTTTACCCAAAAGACGATACACCGGGGTGCACAAAAGAAGCTTGCGCCTTCCGAGATAGTCATCAATTTTTTAGTGATAAAAACACTGTGATTATTGGGATTTCAAAGGATTCAGTTTCAAAACATGAAAAATTTATCCAAAAATATGATTTACCATTTTCCCTTGTTTCAGATGAAGAGGGTAAGGTATGTGAAGCTTATGGAGTCTGGGTTGAAAAAAATATGTATGGCAGGAAGTATATGGGGATTGAACGCGCCACTTTTTTAATTGACGAGGATTGTGTTGTTCAAGAAATCTGGCGAAAAGTAAAAGTGACAGGCCATGTTGAAAAAGTAATAGAAAAAATTAAATAAAAGTGAGAGTTTGCAGTATTCCTATAAGGTTAGTGTAAACTACAGACTCTATTCTACTTTATTATTAAAACAAGATTACCTAATCTTTTTTCTTTCTCAAAAAAGTTGGGATATCCAAGTCGTCATCTTCAGATGTTTCGTCAGGCGTGCGTGCCCGTAGGTTTTGTGAATTCTGAGGTATTGAAGACGTTACATCTTGTTTTTTTTCCGTTTTTGATTTTTTTCGAAACATCCCAAATAAAGACTTCTTTTTTTGAGGTTCAATTACTTCTTCAGCAGGCGCACTTTGGTCAATATCAAAATTATGATGTTTAGGAGAAAAATCAGAAGATTGATTTTCACCTACGCCAGTTTCTAACTTTGGTTCAGTGGCTTCATTTTCAGAGAACCTTTCAGCCATAGGTTGGCTTTCTTCAAAACTATTAAACCTCTCTTGCGGTGTTGGATCTAAGTTTAGCTGTGGTTCTTGATTAGGAGCCCCTTTTTTTGTGGCAGCCAGTAAATTTGCATCACGAATGGCTTGTGCTTGTTGCTCAGCTTCAATCCCTGTTGCAACAACAGATACACGAATTTTTCCATTAAGGCGCTCATCAAATGTTGATCCAAAAATAATGTTTGCTTCACTTTCAACTTCTTCACGGATGCGATTGGCTGCTTCGTCAACTTCATACAGGGTCATATCAAACCCACCTGTTATATTAATCAAAACACCCCTTGCCCCACGCATGGATACTTCATCCAACAAAGGGTTTGAGATAGCAGCTTCAGCTGCTTCAATAGCACGATTTTCACCTTCAGCTTCCCCTGTACCCATCATGGCTTTGCCCATCTCACTCATGACGGTTCTGACGTCAGCAAAGTCAAGGTTAACAAGCCCTGGCATAATCATTAGGTCTGTTACCCCGCGAACACCAGAATACAAAACGTTATCGGCCATATTAAAGGCATCTGCAAATGTTGTTTGTTCATTGGCTAAGCGGAATAGATTTTGATTTGGAATAATAATTAAAGTATCAACATGCTTTTGCAGTTCTGCAATTCCATGATCTGCAGTTTTCATCCTGTGTGACCCTTCAAACATGAAAGGTTTTGTAACAACACCAACTGTTAGAATGCCAAGGTCTCGGGCAACTTGGGCAACTGTTGGCGCAGCCCCTGTTCCTGTTCCACCACCCATGCCGGCAGTAACAAAAACCATGTTGCTTCCCTTGATAACTCTTTCAATTTCATCTTGGGATTCTTCTGCGGCAGAACGTCCTGTTTCTGGTTTAGAACCTGCGCCCAAACCTTGGGTTAGACCCAATCCAAGCTGTATTTTTATTGGGGCAGAAGATTGTTCAAGGGCTTGTGCATCAGTATTGGCAGCAACAAATTCAACCCCTTCTAAGTTGGATCGAATCATATTATTTACTGCATTTCCACCGGCTCCACCGACGCCAATAACAGTAATTTTGGGTTTTAAGTTTTCAGGATTGCTATTACCAATCATTTTTTACCTCAATTAAAAATATTCTTTGAACCAACTTGAAACTTTTGCAAATATATTATGCTGAGAATTTTGGTTCGTAATTGCAGCATAGTTTTGTCTAAGGGCAAACGTCAACAGCCCAGTGCAAGTTGAAAAAGCCGGGGAATTCGTTATATCCCCTAAGCCATAAATTCTAAGGGGCTTTCCAAGCCTTACTTGCTTATTTAAAATGTTTGCAGACAATTCCCTGAATCCAGGAAGTTGGCTTCCGCCACCAGTAATAACTATTCTACGGCCGGTTAAATTTATTGTATTTGTTTCACTTAACCTTTTATAAATTAATTCAAATATTTCTTCAACACGTGGTTGTATAATACTTGTAATTCTTGATCTTTTAGTTTGAAACGTTACTTCAGTATTATGATCTCCGATCTGTGGAATGTCTATCATAATTTTATCATCTTCATTCGTTGTAATTGCGCTTCCATATAATGTTTTGATACGTTCAGCTTCTTTTATAGATGACCCAAGACCTTTTGATAAGTCATTTGTTATATGATAACTCCCTACGGGAATACATTCTGCGTGGATTAAATCCCCATCTTTAAAGATACCAATATCTGTGCTGCCGCCTCCAAAGTCGATAACGGTAACTCCTAAATCCATTTCATCTTCAACGAGGGTGGCAAGGCCCGAAGCATAAGCAGATGGGATTAATCCTTGAATACTAAGGTGACAGCGATGAAGGCACGTAACAAGATTTCTAACAACACTTCTTGATCCTGTAATAATGTGCATATGCCCGGTCAGTAATTTTCCATACATACCCCTGGGGTCACGAATATTTTTTGTATGATCCAAAGTAAAATTTATAGGCGCGGCGTGAATAACATCATAATCACTTTCCATACTAATAGACGTGCCTTGATTAATAAGGCGGTTTATATCATATTCGCTAACACTTGAACCGCTTATGTTAATGCTGACATCAACACGTTCTGATAATAAATGCGTACCTGAAATGCTGGCAAAAATATTTTTTACAGTAAGGCCTGTATTTTTTTCTGCTTTGTGAACCGCATTTAATATGGAGTTTTCTAAAGCTTCCATATTGGTGACCAAGCCTTTTTTAATACCTTTAGAACCATGCTGACCAACCCCGATAACTTTTAAAGCTTCAAGGTTGCTGTCGTATTCAGATATAATACAGGCCACTTTAGAAAATCCTATATCTAAAGCGGTTATTATATTTCTATGCTTATTTCTTATGTTCTTTGGCATATACTAATCTATGATTAATCGATTCTTCAATCTTAAGTCTATTTTATGAAAAGCATTCATAGAAATTTTATGATGTTTTTCATATTTTTGAAAGCGCTTTAATGCACTTTGTACATCTTGTTCGGGTAACAGTAATGTTAGGTCTTTCCCCAAACTTAGATTCCAGCGTCTATTTCCAACCCAAATGGCAGAGGTAACACGTTCCAATAATCCTGGAAAAACAGTTAAGTCTTCTATTAATTTTGGTAATTTTCTAGGGGCATTAGGCCCTATAATCACAGGCAAATTAGAATGATTGTCTGTTGAAATTCCGCTTAAAACTTTACCGCTTTGGTCGACAACATTAAGTCTTTTCTTATGTTGCCATAAAGCCATGGGGCTTCTCTCTTTTAGATGGATATAAATAGTATCCGGCCATCTTCTCTGTATCGAAGAATGCGCGATCCAATTAAGTTTTTCAAGATTGTTTTTTGCATGCGACATATCAAAATTTAGCATCGGATCACCTGTTTTAGTGCCTATTGCTTTTAGAATATCTTTTTGGTTTGTATGGTGCCGGCCAGCAATAAAGATTTCATCTACAACAAGTCCTGATTTTGCGGTCCATATAATAAATTTATTAACTAGGTTTTCGTAGGATTGCTGTATTGATTTCCTTTTTAAATATACTGTTCCTGAGAAAACGATAATCGTTATTATCACAGCAATAAAAGTCAATCGAACTTTCCAGTGATGTAACCGCCGTTTTTTTTGAATATCAGTTTCTGTTTTCTTCTTTTTTAGAATCATTAAAAGTTCCTATGCGCTTTATTTCCCAATTAAGGGTGATACCACATTTTTGATTTACCATTTCTTTTACAAAGTTTCCTAAGTTTTCCAAATCTTCTGCTGTTGCATTTCCTTCATTAACAAGAAAATTACAATGCTTTGGGGATACGACAGCCCCACCAATTTTATGGCCACGGCAACCAGCCTTGTCAATTAATTCCCAAGCCTTTTGTCCATCTGGATTCTTAAAAGTACTTCCTCCAGTTCTAGAGCGGGTGGGCTGGCTTTCTTCTCGTTCCGTCATAATTTTATTAATACGTTCAAGAATATTTTTTTTCTGTCCAGGGTTTCCTTTAAAACAGGCTTCAACAATAATACAAGAATCTTCTATGTTTGAATGGCGATAATCAAAGACAATATCGTTCTTTGTTAAGGTTTTAAGGGTGCCATCCGATGTGATGACTTTACACCATTCGAAAATGTCTTTGACTTCAGTTCCATAACAGCCTGCATTCATTTTTATGGCACCTCCAACCGTTCCGGGAATTCCTGAAAAAAATTCAAAACCTTCAAGATTATGTTCGGCAGCTGTTAATGCAACAGTTCGGTCCAAGGCCCCAGCACCCACAATTAGTTTGTTATCTTCTATGTGTATTTTAGCAAAAGATCCGCCAAGTTTAATAACAACACCGGGTATGCCACCGTCCCGAATTAATATATTGGACCCCACACCAATGATATTAATAGGAACATCTTTTGGACATTCATTAAGAAATAAACATAAATCTTCAATATTTTTTGGCTTAAATAAAATATCGGCGGGGCCACCAACGCGAAACCAAACCAACTTTTTAAGATCAGCTTTTTCTAGGTAGCGTCCAGAGACCTTGGGAAGTTTTTCTACAATAGAAGAAGCCATTATTAGTCCATTTCCTTGAGGCTTTTTTCTAGGTTATGGGCAATCGTAGTGATGGATCCAGCGCCCATACATATGACGAAATCCCCTTTTTTTAATATCCCATGTAACTTCTGGGCTAATTCTTCAGGCGAATTACATATATCCATAGGTTTTTTATATTTTGTCTGTATTGCCTTGCCTAGTGAAACATGATCAATACCCATGATGTTTGATTCACCAGCAGAATGAACAGGAAGTAAAATAATATGATCACAATCATCATAACATTCTGAAAATTCATCAAACAAACTTTGTAAACGGCTGTAGCGATGTGGCTGCAAAACAGCAATTACTTTACCAGACGCAACCCCTTTGGCTGCTTTTAATACAGCTTTAATTTCTGTTGGGTGGTGGGCATAATCATCAATAATCATGGCCTCTTTATAAGATCCAGCTTCTGTAAAGCGTCTTTTAACCCCTTTGAAGGCAGATAAAGATTCTTTTATCGTAGTCTCATCAATTCCCAATTCAATACCAATGGTAATTGCAGCTAAGGCGTTAAGAATATTATGATCTCCGTGTAAGGCAAAGGATATATCTTTAATATGAATATCTTTTGCTTTATATAAAACATCAAATTTGGTTGCTTGAGGGCTTCTTTGAATATTTGTTGCTTGTACAGCAGCATTATCATTAAGCCCATAGGTTAAAAAGTGTCTTTCAGTAATCTTTGGAATCATTTTCTGAACTTCGGGATGGTCAGAGCATATAACAGAAAGTCCGTAAAACGGAATTTGCTTAACAAATTGTAAGAATTGGTTGCGTAAGTTATCAAAAGATCCGTAAAAATCCAAGTGTTCTGGTTCTATGTTGGTGACAACAGCAATGGTGCATGGAACTTTTACAAAAGTACCATCAGATTCATCTGCTTCCACAACCATCCAATTTCCTTTACCAACAACTGCGTTTGTGCCTATATTATTTATAATCCCCCCATTAATAACAGTCGGATCAAGTTTTCCTTCTGTCAGAATGGCTGCAACAAGAGAAGTAGTTGTAGTTTTTCCATGTGTCCCAGCAACGGCAATGGATGCTTTGAATCGCATTAGTTCAGCCAACATTTCGCTGCGGGGAATAACAGGAATATCTTGACGACGTGCTTCCATAACCTCGGGATTATCAGCTTTAACAGCCGAAGAGGGAACAATAATAGCCGCCCCAGAAATATTTTTTGGTTCATGACCAATGAAAACTTTTATGCCTTTATCCCTTAGTCTTTGAACATTGGGATTTTCTGCCATATCGCTTCCTTGAACTTTATGCCCCATGGAATGTAGAATTTCAGCAATCCCACTCATTCCAATGCCACCAATACCGATTAGATGTATTGTCCCAAATTTTAGGGGTGAAATATTCATAGTTATCCTTTTTAATTTTTCTTAATTATATCAGCAAATGCTTGGGCAGCCTTATCAACAGACAATGTTTCAAGATTTTTTGCAGCATTATTTAAAATCTTATCAGATGATAGCAAATATTTCATGGTTTTACATAAATTATCTGCTGTTAAGTCTTTGTTTAAGATCATCCAACTTGCTTGCTTATCAACAAGAACTTTTGCATTATGGCGTTGGTGATCATCTGTTGCATAAGGGTAGGGGACTAAAATCCCTGGTCGTTTGGATTGAATCATCTCTGAAACAGTTGATGCCCCAGATCGACAAATCAGAAAATGGGCTTGTTCCATTTTTTGTGGCATATCCTTGATAAAAGTTTTTACATCGTATGATATTCTCATTTTTTCATAAATCTTAACAGTATTTTCGATTTCACTTGATCGACATTGTTGAATGATATGGATCCTTTTCCTTAGATCTTGAGGTAACATTGCACAAGCAGCAGGGACGCAATCTGAAAAAACTTTTGCGCCTTGACTGCCGCCAGTCACCAAAATATTAATAGGCTTATCATTGGTTGGGGCTTTATAACCTTTTTTCCCAATTTCTGTAAAACCATTACGCACTAAGGGGCCAATGAATTGTACTTTATTTTTCTCATTTAATGCTTGAACTTCAGGAAACGAAGTAACAATGATATCCAACCATTTTTGTAAGGTTCTATTAACCTTTCCAAGATAGGCATTTTGTTCATGTATAATGGTCTTACACTTTATGATTTTACTAAGAATAACCCCAGACAAAAGCCCAGGAAGGCTGGGGAATCCACCAAATCCAACGACAGTTTTAGGGCGGTGTAATAAAGTAAATAACAAGGCAAACAGGCAAGAAATAAAAAGTGAGGCAAAGAAAAATAATTTTTTAATCAATCCACTTCTACTTCGACTTAAGGGAAGTTTAATGACTTTAATGTTTGGCGCGAAGCCTTTCAATGCTTGGCCACGTCCATCTGTTAAAAGTATTACTTTATAATTTTCATCTTTTGCAAGAATATTTGCCACACTTTGGGCTGGAAATATATGCCCACCAGTACCCCCAGCTGTGATGAATATTTTCTTAGTCACTATAAAACACCCCTATCATCGACGCGTTTACGTGTCATGTTTAAGATAATACCTGTGCAAATACCAATACCAATCAGGGATGATCCCCCATAACTTAAGAAAGGCAATGTCATGCCTTTCGTAGGAATTAATTTTATGCTAGATCCAATATTTACTAGGGCTTGCAGAGAGAATTGATAGGTTAATCCAAGGACACATAGCATTAAGAATTTTATATGTTCTTTGCGTGCCAAAATTGTTCCACGAATACAAATAAAGGCATATACAGAAACAATGATAAAGCAAACAATGAAGCCGAATTCTTCAGCCGCAACAGAAAAGACAAAATCAGAATGCGCATCAGGAAGGTATCTTTTGACCATACCTTCCCCGGGGCCTTGCCCAAGAAATCCACCACTTCTTATTGCTTCTAAGGATTGGGTGATTTGATATTGATCTCCAGATGTAGGGTCTAGAAATCGGTTAATACGACTTGCAACGTGCGGTAACAGATAATAGGCTGAAACACCTCCAAAGACGCCTATAAAAGACATAATCCAAACCCATAATAAAGGAAGTCCAGCAAGAAATATTTGAATAAACCAAGCAGCAGAAATTATAAATGTCATTCCAAAGTCAGGCTGCAGTAAAATCAACGCAATAACACTAAGCCATAAAATACCAGAGAGTACGATTTGATTTATGCGTGTGACTTCTTTTGATTGGCTTAATATCCATGAAGTAATTACAACAAAAGTGGGTTTTATCAGCTCAGATGACTGTAATGAAAAACCTAATAAATTTATCCAGCGTCGTGCCCCCTTAATTTCCATACCAACAATGGGGGTTAGAATAAGAGATATAAAACAAAAAACAAAAATTCCCCAAGACAAAAATCGGATATTCTTTGTTTTTAAAATTGAAAAAACTATCATAATCATAAAGGCAACGGCTGCCATTAGGGCGTGTCTTTTGACGAAAAAATAGGAATCAAGATTAATACGATCAGCAACCACAGGACTTGCCGCAAAACTTAAAAATACGCCTGTTATTAATAGGGTGATAAAAGAAAATAACAAAGGTTTATCAATGGTCCACCACCATTTTCCTAAAATACTTCGGTCTGCCCTGGATAAAAAGTCTGCCATTATTCGCCTACCATCGTTTTTACAAATGCTTTGAATTGGTTACCACGATCTTCAAAGTCTTTGAATTGGTCAAATGAAGAGCAAGCAGGTGATAATAAAATAACACTTTCATCGGTATCTAAACTTGCGTCTACATAAGCGGCATCAACTGCCTTTTGCATAGTTCCATAATTTTTTGAAAGGATATCTTTAGAAAATAGATGCGCATACAGTTCGCCTGAGTTCCCAAAACTGTAGATACGACGAATATTGTCGTAAAAAGGGGCCACAATAGAGACTTTATCCCAATTCGTTTTTGACTGTCCCCCCATAATCCAATAGATGTTCTTATAATTTTCCAGGGATTTTGCAGCTGCCTCCAGACTTGTAGCCTTACTGTCATTAATAAACGTTATGCCATTTTTACTTGATATAAATTCTTGCCTGTGTGCAAGCCCTTTAAAATTTTGTAAAGCGTTTCCAAAATCTTCCATCGTCAGTTCAATCAATTTACTTAATAAGGTATAACAAGCAGCAATATTTTGATGATTATGTGTGCCCTTCAAAATGGATGTTTTGTATAGATTTATAGACTCTTGGGTTCTGGGATTAATAAGATATCCATTAGAAACGTGAACCATGTCTTCAGTTTGCTTTGTTGTTGAAAAACCCAGTAACATGTTTTTATAATTTTCATGAATTTGGGCTGTATATGTATCATCGATACCAATAATATTTTTACCCCCAGATTTTGTCAGGCGAAAGATATGTTTTTTGGCTTTAATGTAACCTTTCATTCCTCCGTGGCGTTCCAAATGATCTTCGGAAATATTAATAAGTAACGCTGCTGACAAAAAAGGACTTTCTATTAATTCCAGTTGATAAGAAGATAATTCTAAAACATAAAATTGATTTGAAAGTATGTCGGGTAAATTAAAAACAGCATTTCCAATATTTCCACCAGCATATGCTTTATATCCAAGGGTGTTTAAAACATGAGTTGTCATCGCAGTAACAGTAGATTTACCATTTGTTCCGGTGATTCCAATAACCTTGGGCTGTTTATCAATGGGCATATTATTAATACCCTGTGCAAATAATTCTATATCACAAATAAGGGGAATGCCTTCTTTTCGTGCTTTTGATGCTGCAGGATGCGGAAAAGGATAAAGATTTGGTATGCCTGGGCTGATAACTAAGAAATCAATAAGGTTATAATCCAATTCTTCGGGCGGGATCAAATTAATATCTGAATCCTGAATATTTGCTCGGCTGCTTGAGCCATCATCCCATGCATAAATTTTCACAAGGGCTTTTTTTAATGCACGAATTGTTGCCATACCAGATCGCCCTAGACCGACAACATATGCTGCTTTTCCTTGTAAGTGTTGTAAATTCATTATCTTAATTTTAACGTAGATAAGCCAATCAAGGCAAATATTATTGCAATGATCCAAAATCGAATAACAATGGTTGGTTCAGACCAACCCTTTTTTTCAAAATGATGATGAACAGGGGCCATCAAAAATATGCGTTTTCCCCCTGAAATTTTAAAATATAAGACCTGGATCATAACGGATAATGCTTCTAAAACAAATAACCCACCAATGATTGATAAAACAATTTCATGCTTTGTTATAATGCTGATTGTTCCAAGGCCACCACCAATGGCTAAAGACCCTGTATCCCCCATAAATACTTTTGCAGGGGGTGCGTTATACCATAAAAATCCAAGTCCAGCACCAATAAGAGAACCACAGAAAATTGCAACTTCTCCACTTTTTGGGATGTGGTGAATTTGTAAATAGTTTGCAAAAATAATGTTCCCAACAAGATAGGCAATAACGGCAAAACATAGTGCACATATAATCACTGGGCCGATTGCCAGGCCGTCCAATCCATCTGTTAAATTAACGGCGTTGGATGCCCCTGTGATAACCACAATAATAAAAGGAATATAAAACCACCCAAGGTCAATTAATAAATTTTTGAAAAAGGGAAGTGTTAAGTGGGTGCTTAAATGCGCAGGCATATGTTTCATTATTTCCAGGGCAACAATAATACCGACCCCAATTTGAAAAATAAGTTTTACTTTCCCCGAAATGCCTTTGTGACTGTGGTGTTTTAGTTTTAAGTAATCATCAATACCCCCTAGAAACCCTAAGGCTAGGGTGGTGCCTAAGCAGATAAGAATATAAGGGTTTTCAAGGTTTCCCCACAACAGTGTGCCTGCTGTAACCCCTATTAAAATTATAACACCCCCCATTGTGGGTGTTCCTTGTTTTGTTAAAAGGTGTGATTCAGGACCATCTTTACGGATTGGCTGCCCTTTTTTCTGCACACCTTTAAGCCATCTAATAACTTTTGGGCCCATCCAAAAGCCAATTATTAAGCTGGTTAATAAGGCGCCCCCCGTTCGAAAGGTAATATATCGAAATACATTTAAAAAATGATAGTCAGATGAAAAGTGTGTTGCAAGTGTGTATAGCATTATTTTGTTTTCTTAAAATGAGTCTGCATTGCATCAATTATTGTTTTAAACCCTGTCCCAAGTGATGCTTTTACCATTATAGCATCATCTGGACTTACTGCATCAATTAATTTTACATTAAGTTCTTGCAAATCATCAAAATAATAAGTTTTTACTTTGTCTTTAATTGCTTCATATAGATTTTTCATTAAAGGCCCATAAAGAAACAAAATGTCAATTTCAGACTTGGTAATGCAGGAAACCATTCCTGCATGAAGTTCAGGGGCTGTGGGCCCTAGTTCACGCATGTCACCTAAGACTGCAATTTTTTTGCCTTTTATCTGACGTTCTGCAAGGCTTTCTAAAGCAGCCCGCATAGATACTGGATTTGCATTATAACTTTCATCAATTAGCAAAATATTATCTTCAAAGTGAGTTGGTTGCCCACGTCTTTCAGGTGCGCTGTAGGTTAGCATTGCATCACAGGCTTCTTCAACGTTTGCATCAGCTGCATTAACAGCTGCAAGGCTTGCAATTGCATTTAATGCCCAATGTTTGCCTGGTACACTTAGGTTAAATGATACTGTTTTATTCCCAATTTTTGCTTTTATCGTATTAATTTCGTTTCCAGTGGAATATTCCAGAATATGACAATCACAATCTTTTGATTCTCCAAATGTTATGATGTTTTTAATTCTTTTTTCTTTTGCAGCATCAATTAATATGCGACTTTCAGGAATGTCTCCCCGGATAATCGCTGTTCCGTATGAAGGTAATCCTTCAAAAATTTCTGCTTTGGCCCTGGCAATACCTTCTATTGAATCAAAAAATTCTAGATGGGAGGGCGCAATCATTGTGATGATTGCAATATGGGGGCGCGCCATGCGTGACAGTGTTGTTATTTCACCAGATGATGTCATCCCAAGTTCCAAAACATTATATTTATATGTTGGGTCACAAGCAGATAAGGCGATAGGCAAGCCAACTAAACTATTAAAGCTGCGTTGTGATTTATTTGTGGGGGCTTGTTTTTCAAGTACATGGGCCAGCATATCTTTTGTAGATGTTTTGCCAACACTTCCTGTCACCCCAATAACATTTCCTTCAAAACGATTGCGGGCATAATTTCCAATATTAATAAGTGCTTCTTCAGATTGTCTAACATAGACATAGGAATGGTCTTGCTTGTCAGGAACATCTTCAACAATTGCTGCTATGGCCCCACTTTTAATGGCAGATTCAATAAAATTATGGCCATCAACTTTTTCGCCACGATAGGCAACATAAATATCGCCTTGGGTCACTTCTCTTGAATCTAAGCAAAGCTTATTGCCCACCCAATCTTCATTTCCAATTAAGGTTCCACTTGTGGCTGTTGCAATATCTTTGGCTGTCCATAAAGTTTTTGTGCTCATTTCAAATCCTTAATTGCATCTAAAATCGACTGTTTGTCACTAAAAGGAAGGGTTTCTCCTTTTATGATTTGCCCTTCTTCTGGGCCTTTTCCAGCCACAACCAATATATCATTAGGTTTTAAAGATTTTACAGCTTTTTTAATACCTTTATTACGGTCAGGGATAACTTCAGCATTTGGGCAGCTCTCTAAAATTTGACTCCGAATTACTGCAGGATCTTCATTTCTGGGGTTGTCATCTGTTATGTAGGTTTTGTCAGCCAGTTTTTTACAGACTTCTCCCCTTGGTTTTCGGGTTCTGTAATCTCGGTCTCCACCCCCTCCAAATAAAATATGCAATTCACTTTTTGTATGATGTCTTAATGATTCTAATAAGTTTTTCATGGCATCTTCAGTGTGTGCATAGTCAATAAAAACAGTGGCTCCGTTGGGTGTGGTCCCAACAAGTTCAAGCCGTCCAGAAATCCCAGTTAAATTTTCAAGTGCAGAGACAGCCATATCTTGGACATTAATATCACTTGCAATAACAATACCAAGTGCACAAAGCGCGTTGTATACTTGGAAAGTTCCAAATAAAGGAAAGTGAATATCATAATCTTGCCCAAAAACTCCAAGCGCAAGGTCTTGACCATGTGATGTGGGTGTGGATTTTTTAAGAATAATATCATACCCTTTTTTACCGTAAGAAATAACTTTTCTGGGTTCACAGGCAATTTTCATTTTTTTGAATTCAGGAATATCTGCATTTAAAACACAGGTGCCCTTAAGGGGTAATAGTTTTGTAAATAATGCCAGTTTTGCATCAAAATAATTTTCCATTGTTTTATGATAGTCAAGGTGTTCTGGGCTTATGTTCGTAAAGGCAGCAATATTAAGATCTAAACCATCTAAGCGATGCTGTTCAATGCCATGACTTGAAGCTTCCATAACAAAATTATTAATGCCTTTTTCTTCCATTTCTGATAAAAGCTTATGCAAATAAACAGCATCAGGGGTTGTTAAATATTTTTCTTTGCTTATTAATTTACTTTTTAATCCTAAGGTTCCAAGGCTGGCACAAGGCTTGCCAATGTTTTCCCATATTTGCCGAGTAAAATCAGCAACAGATGTTTTTCCATTTGTGCCTGTTACAGCAGCATTGACCTTGGGTTGTCCTGCATAATAAGTTTTTGCAACATGTGCTGTGAATTTTCTTAGATTGAAAACTTCTAGAAAACAAATATTTGTATGTTCGGATCCATATTTTTCAATTTTTTCAGAGGAGGTGGCAATAACATCTGCCCCTTTTTTAATTGCTTCAGATATATATTTTGTCCCATCATCTTTAACACCAGGGATGGCAATAAAAAGATAACCTGGTTGAACATCCCTAGAATCAATGCAAATACCGTTTACAGTAATTTCATTGAGGTCTCGTTCCGCAGATGGCCAAGCATATAAAGATTCTGAATATTTTAAGTTCTTTAATAATTTATCCAATTGCATGTGTTTTTTCTTTTCTGCTATTTATATTGATATGCATGGCTGATTTTATTTTTGGGGATTTCTCATCAACGGGCAGGACCCCTAAGATCGGGGCTGTTTTTGTGATGATTTCTTTCGCAATAGGGGCAGAAGTCCACCCCCCAGTGGAAAATCCAAAAGTTTCTTTTATTCCTTTTGGTTCGTCTAAGATAACAAGGACAATGTATTTAGGGTCATACATAGGAAAAGCGCCTGCGTATAAGGCTCTGTGTTTTCCTTTTTTAACATATGATTTACCTTCTTTTTTGTTGGCGCTTCCTGTTTTTCCGCCTACGACATAACCACTTACATCACTTTTTTTCCCAGTCCCTTTTTTAACAACTAAGTGCAAAAGTTTGCGCATTTTATCTGATGTTCTTGATGAAATTACCCTTTGCTGAGGAAGATCTTTATTGCCGCCTTTTAAAATTGTAGGTTGATTAAGTACACCACCATTTACGATTGCTCCTATGCCATTTGCAAGTTGCAGAGGGCTGATGGCTAAGCCGTATCCATATGAAATGGTGGCTGTTGTAATATCTTGCCAGGATGATCTAGGGCTTAAAGGTTTGCCATTTTCAGGTATCTCTATATTCATTGGTTTCAAAAGACCCATTTTTTCCATAAAGGCTTTTTGTTTGGCTCCCCCAAGTTCAAGTGCCATTTTTGCGACCCCAATATTTGAAGAATACATAAGAATTTCAGGAACTGAAAGCCAGCGTTTCTTTTTATGAAAATCAGTTATTTTATGACGCCCAACTTTAAAATCTTCAGAGGCATCATACCCATTTGTTAACTGTATTTTTCCTGAATCTAAAGCAGATGCAACAGTGAATATTTTAAGGATTGAACCCATTTCATATATGCCTAAAGTGTTGGAATTAAAACTTGTATCTTTATTGATTCTATCAGGGTGATTTGGGTCGTAATCAGGCAAAGAAACCATTGCAACAATTTCACTTGTTTTTGCATCAAGCATAATGGCACTCCCTGCTTTTGCGCTAAATTTAGTCATTCCTTTTTGCAGTTCATCATGTAAAACATGCTGTACCCTGATATCAAGGGAAAGGTTAACATCTTGCTGGTCTTTTTTTAATGTGGCGTCAAATTTCTTTTCAATGCCAGACAATCCTATGTTATCTGTGCCTGTAAACCCTACAATATGAGACGTCAGGTTTTTATGCGGATACACCCTACGTTCTTCGCGTTGAAAATAAATCCCAGGTAGACCTAGGTAATTTAATTTATTTTGTTCTTTTGGTGTTAAATATCTTTTTATCCATATAAAGCCCTTTTTAGAAGAAAGCTTGGCTTTTAATTCTTTTTCATTTAAGTCAGGAAAAGTTGATATTAATTTTTTCACAGTTTCTTTTACATCATTGATTTGCTGTGGATTTGCATAAGCTGAGCCAGTAACCAAACTTGTGGCAAGAACTTCTCCGTTCCTATCATAAATATCTCCACGTTCTATAAGACTTGAAGGAAGGGAAAGTGAATCAGAGGAGGATTGGCCATTCAATAACATGATGTTTATTAAACGGATAACAATACAAAAGAAAATAAATCCGAAAGTAATAAAACTTATTAAGCTTCTATTTTTAATTTGAACACAGTCGGGGGATTGAATTGTTTCAATATAATAGTGGGGGGCAAGACGCTTACCAAAATAGGGAAGGGTTTTATGCATTACCCCCTCTTTCTTAGATTGTTTTTGCCTATATCTGCGACAATAATTTTTCCATAACGATTCGCCCTGACCGATGCAAGAACAGTTGGGAAGTTCTTAACAGAGGCAATTTGTTTTACAGCGGTCGGGCGAAGTTTTAAAAACTTGTTATTTAACTTATTAAGACGGCTTGGAGTGTTTAAATAACTCCATTCGGCCTTAAGAGTGTGAATACTTTCGTTTGCTGTAATAATGTTATTATTAACGTGGTTTAATTCTTTTTCAATATTGACGACCTGATTCTTTGTTTGGTAAACGGCAAAAGCCATTCCGCAACTTATTAAAATACCCAGCAAGCTCATGTTTCTTAAAAACGCATTATTCATTTGATTCTCCTTCAAGTCGAACGGCTACCCTTAATCTTGCAGAACGTGCACGGGGGTTTCTTTTTATTTCTTCCTCAGAAGGTTTAACCGCCTTTTTGGGGGCTTTAAAGCTATGTTGTTCATTTGTATCTGTATCAAATATGGCCTGGTGCCTTGACACATTTGGCCTATTGCTGCTGCGTTCACGAATAAAGTTTTTTGTAATTCTATCCTCTAATGAATGGAAGGAGACAACAACAAGACGCCCATCTTTTGCTAAAATTCTTTCAGCTGCTTTTAGGCCTTCTTCAAGTTCTTTTAATTCGTCATTTATATATATGCGAATTGCTTGAAAAGTTTTTGTTGCAGGGTCAATTTTTTGATGGGCTTTCTTTTTACCATATACAGCATAGACAGCATCAGCTAACTCTAGGGTAGTCTTTAATGGTCTTCTTTTTACAATGGCTTTTACAATTTGACGGGATTTTGGTTCATCCCCAAATTTCCATATAATATGTGCCAGTTCTTTTTCATCATATTCATTAACAACCTCTTCTGCAGAAAGCCCTTTTTTTTCCATACGCATATCTAAAGGGCCTTCTTTTTGGAACGAAAACCCACGCTCTGCCGCATCTAACTGAGGGGAAGAAACGCCAACATCTAAAACAATGCCATCCACTTTTTTATGGCCTAACGCAATGGCAACTTGGTCAAGATTGCTAAAACGATCTTGAACCAGACTTATGCGATTTTTATAGGTGGTTGCCAGTTTTTGGCCTTCTTTAATGGCATCAGGATCCCGATCTATGGCAATAACATGGCAATTGGCTGCGTCCAAAATGGCTTTCGAATATCCTCCGCGTCCAAAGGTTCCGTCTATATACGTTTTGCCGTCAATGGGCGTCAACGCGTGCACGACTTCGGCTAACATTACTGGAATGTGATCTGTGTGAGTATTGTGTGGTGTTATATGTTTCACATTCTTCTCCCTAAGACTTAGCATCATCCGCTTTCAGTCTTAACGTTGCCTTCCTATCATGGACGCGTTGACGTGCCGTATGCTGATGTTTTGTAAACGCATCAGGATCCCAAATTTGGAATGTTGCCCCTCGACCGATAAAGGCTGCCCTGTCTTCGATGTGGGCATGCCGCCTTAAATCATCTGGAAGCATAATGCGTCCGTCACTATCGAACGCTAGCTGATGCGAATCAGCAAAAATGGTTGCTGTAAGATCATCTTGATCATCAGAAAATAAATCTAAATTATCGACACTTTCGCTTATTAGTTTCATGCGATCCATACTGCAGGCTTCAATAGCTGCAAGTTTGTAAGATCTAAAAGCGATAATGCCGTTGAATGTTTCTTTCCCAAGCGCAGCACGGAAGGTGGCAGGAACGGAAACCCGTCCTTTCTTGTCCACTTTATTTATATATGTCGATAAAAATAATGACATAAATCTGTACCGCTACTTTGTTTGGTTAAGTACCTTCAGAAACACTGTGAATCTGAAGGTACTTTTCCATGTTATACATCCACTATTAATGGGATACCATGGGATAATATGGAAATCAATGGGATTGTATGGAAATAATTCTTATTTTAATGGAAATAAAAAAGGGGCTTCTGAATCCCCCAGTATAGACCAATTTTCAAGGTGCTATTTTTGTTCTTTTTAAAGTAAAAAATAAGTAATTTAGTAGTTTTAAAAAGTATATAAAACAATCATTCTCGGAATTTTTTGAAGAAAAAGAACAAATTAAAAGAAACTTTATTATTGTCTAATAATATTTCATAGTACGATTTCACGTATTTAATATGAGATTTTCAATAATGACAAAAGCAATAAAACCAGAGCATATTTTAGCCAATGAACAAGATTTTATAGAAATAAATGGCCAGAAGTACAGAAAGGGTTTGGTGGCAGCCTTTGTAAAAATATTGACCTTTTGGAATACCCAAAATCAACTAGAGATCAAAAAAAGTCCGCACTTAATATGATAAAAGAGTTAGCCCCGGCAGTTATTGCTTTGGGTTTATATAGGCATGTGACTTTTAAAAATAAGACTGTTGAAGATATTTTAAATAATGTGTGATGACTTTACAGCCGGAAAGTTTTGACTGGAAATATAAAAAAATCCGGGAAATCCCGGCTGGTAAGTTTTTATGAATTTTCTAACACACTGAGGCCAGCCTCGGTGGATAGGCCTTCAACTCCTTTTGGTCCTTTTGGAGAACGTGGATTAGGTTTTCCACTACCTCTTGGTCTTCGACTTCCAAGATCTTCTTTTGAAGAAACAGGTTTAGAGGATTTTGGACTCCCCCCTAATAAAGGTTTTTCTTCTTCTGCAGCATGTGAATTTTCTGCATTGCATAAAAACAGTGCACAAGCACTTTATAGTATAAATTTTTTCATTTATTTTTTCCTGTACATTTATTTATTAATACTTAACTAATATTATTATTAGCAGATTTTTGGCTTTTTTCAATGGTTTTTAAGGTGTATATATGGTAGGCATTATCTATGTCCGAACAACACCAAGATACTTCCTATTTAGATACATTAAACCCGCCGCAACGCGATGCTGTAAATAATATAGAAGGCCCATTATTAATTCTTGCTGGGGCAGGGACGGGTAAGACACGTGTTTTGATTACCCGCCTATCCCATATTTTGATACAGGGTAAGGCTTGGCCATCCGAAGTTTTGGCTGTAACTTTCACCAATAAAGCCGCAAATGAAATGAAAAACCGGGTATCTGATATGATCAGTCAAAATATCCAGGGGATGTGGCTTGGGACATTCCATTCAATTTCAATGCGTATCTTGCGACGTCATGCAGATTTGGTGGGATTAGATAGCAATTTTACCATTATTGATACGGATGATCAGATTCGCGTGATCAAGCAGTTGTTGGAACTTGAAAATATTGAATCCAACAAACAAACAGCCAAATTTCATGCTTATGATATTAACACGTGGAAAGATAAAGGACTGTTGCCGGATCAAGTTTCTTCAGGGGATTTATCAACAGAATCTCGCCAGCAAGCTTTGCATATTTATAAGCTGTATCAAGAACGTTTGAAAATTTTAAATGCGGTGGATTTTGGGGATTTACTGTTGCATGTTGTGACAATTTTTCGTAATCATCCAGATGTTTTAGAACAATACCAACGCCAATTTAAATACATTATGGTGGACGAATATCAAGATACCAATGTGGCGCAATATTTATGGTTGCGTTTATTAAGTCAAAAAAGCCAAAACATCTGTGTTGTTGGGGATGACGACCAATCCATTTATGGATGGCGCGGGGCAGAGGTTGGTAATATTCTACGATTTGAAAAAGATTTTAAAGGGGCCAAAGTTGTTCGACTGGAACAAAACTACCGATCAACACCACATATTCTGGGGGCAGCGTCAGGGTTAATTGCCCAAAATGCCAACCGCTTGGGAAAAACCCTTTGGACAGAATTTGATGAGGGGGAACCGGTTCGGATCAAAGGGACTTGGGATGCCCGTGAAGAAGCCCGCTGGATTGGTGAGGAAATCGAAAATTATCACCGTAACGATAAACGTTATTCTGACATGGCGATTCTGGTGCGTGCAGGCTTTCAAACGCGTGAATTTGAGGAAGCCTTCATGAGTCAATCCATCCCCTATATTATTATAGGTGGCGTGCGTTTCTATGAACGTATGGAAATCCGTGATGCCATGGCCTATTTACGACTTGTTGTGCAACCAAAAGATGATCTGGCCTTTGACCGAATTATCAATTTGCCAAAGCGTGGTATTGGAGCGACGACTGTAAAAAAACTACATATGATTGCAAGGGATACAGGCCTATCGATGATGGAAGCAGTGCGTGATATTGTTCAAACTGATGAAATTAAAGGTAAAACCCGTACGGCCATATTGGATTTTATTCATAATATTGATCGTTGGAAGGGCTTGCTGGAATCAACAAATCATGTGGAATTAGTAGAAATGATTTTAGACGAATCAGGCTATGCCCCCATGTGGAAAAAAGATAAAAGTATCGAAGCATCAGGGCGCCTTGAAAACTTAAAAGAGCTTGTATCGGCCATTGCAGAATTTCAAGACCTTTCTGCCTTTTTAGAGCATGTTAGCCTGGTAATGGAAAACACAAAATCAGCCTATGATGATAATGTTATGATCATGACGATGCACAGTGCCAAGGGTCTGGAATATGACACAGTTTTTTTATCGGGTTGGGAAGAAGGCGTGTTCCCAAGCCAAAAAGTCATCATGGAAGGTGGTAAAAACGAATTGGAAGAAGAAAGGCGTTTGGCTTATGTGGGATTAACACGTGCCCGTCGTCAGGCCTATATTACATTTGCAGCCAACCGTCAGATTCATGGGCAATGGCAAAACAGTACACCATCAAGATTCCTTCAAGAACTACCCAAGGAACATATTTGCTTTTTAGATACTTCTTTTATGAACAGTAAGCCAGCCTTTTTCAAACCAGCAAGCAGACAAGAAACAGAAAAATTTGTTATAAAACCCAGTTCTTCAAATTATAAATTAGGCCAACGCGTATTCCATATAAAGTTTGGATATGGCATTATATCAGAATCAGATGGTAATAAATTAACGATCAATTTTGATCATACAGGAACAAAAAAAGTTATGGATAGTTTTGTGAGTGCCGCATGAATGAATCAATTTGGAAATGGAATATCGTAGTTGCAACAAAAGATCAATCCATGTATGTGTATGCATTAAATGAGGTTGGAGCCGCTGTGTCATACGGCGTTGGCGGACTTGAAGATGAAGTAAGTCTTGAAGTTACCTTACCCATTCGGGATATAAAAAATTGTGAAACACCAGAGGCCCAGGCAAAATTAGATCAATTCTTAATTGATTTTAACTTGCCAGATCCCTTAAATGCAGAACTGGAAAAACTGCCAGAAAAAGATTGGGTGGCAGAAAACCGCCAAAGTTTTCCACCCATTGATGTGGGGTCTTTTTTTATTCATGGATCCCATTATGAAGGCGACATTCCCAAAGAAAAACATGTTCTTAAAATCGATGCTGCCTTGGCTTTTGGAAGTGGGGAACATGCCTCAACCAAAGGGTGCTTGCAGGCGCTTGATCACTTAAGTAACCAGTCTTTTAACAAGGCCTTGGATGTTGGGTGTGGGTCCGGCATTTTATCCATGGCGATTGTAAAGCTTTTTGAAATTCCAGTTTTGGGTATTGATATTGATCCTTTCTCTGTCACAACAGCCACAGACAATGCCAAAGATAATCAGGTGGAAAACCTGATTGATATTATTGAAGGAACAGGCTATGCGCCTTTAAAATCAGATGATAAATATGATTTGATAATGGCCAATATTTTGGCAGGACCTTTGTGTGATATGGCTGGCGACCTTGCCCAGCATTTACAAAAAGGCGGATATGCAATTTTATCTGGTTTATTGGAAGAACAGGAAGAACAAGTGGTTCAGGCCCATACAAAACACGGTTTAAAAGTTGCAAAAGTCTTTCATCTAGATGGCTGGTCAACCATAATTTTATCAAAAGATGCCTAAGTTACAAAAATTCAAAAAGTATATAAAGGAACAAGGATTAGACGGTTATCTGATTCCTATGGCAGATCCATTCCAAAATGAATTTATACCAGATGCCTATAAAAGAATTGAATGGTTGACAGATTTTACAGGATCCTCTGGTTTTTTAATTGTCACCCAAACTGAATCAGTTTTGTTTGTGGACGGGCGTTATACAATCCAGGCAGCTTCTGAGGTTGATCAGGAAAACTTTCAAATTCAAGACTATACCATTGCGAATATTTCAAAATTTTTATCCAAACAGAAAAACAAAAAATTGGCATTTGACCCTTGGACACTAACTTATCGTGAACAGCAGGCTTTTAACAAGTTGGAAAATCTTATCCCTACTAATACCAATTTGGTTGACGCTATTTGGAAAGATCAGCCAAACCTTCCAGCAAACCCCATTATAGAATATCCCTTAAAATATGCTGGGGAACCTTCATTAGATAAGCGGCAAAAAATTATCCAAACATTAAATGAAAAAAATGTTGATGGGGTTGTCTTATGCCGGGCTGATTCAATTGCGTGGTTGATGAACTTACGTGGAAGTGATGTGGATTGTACCCCAATATTTTTATCATATGCCTACATGGATAAACAAGGTCATGCAACCCTTTTTTGTAATGCCAACCAAATTGATACGTCTGTTGATTTAAAAAATATTGTCTACAAAAACTTAGAAGAATTTCCCGCATTTTTACAAGCGTTAAAGGGGCAATCGGTTTTGTTGGATCAACAAAAAATACCTTACGCAATATATGAAAGCCTAAAAGACCAAAGCCAAATTATTTTTGGGGATGATCCCTGTCAATTACCGAAAGCCATCACGAATGGAACAGAGCAAGAGGGAGCAAGGAACTGTCAAATACGGGATGGTGTTGCGTTAACAAAATTTTTATACTGGCTAGATACCCATGCCGCGGAAGAAGGGGCAGATGAATACGCTACCATGGATAAAATATTATCACTGCGCAAGGAACAAGATTTGTTCATGCAACCAAGTTTTGGGACCATTGCTGGAATAAATGAAAATGCAGCGCTTGCACATTATCATACAACAAAGGCAACAAACAAAAAATTGACGGATGGTTGTCTGTTTTTATGTGACTCTGGCGGACAATATTTAGATGGCACAACTGATACAACCCGTACAGTTTGGGTTGGAAAAAAAACACCACCACAAGATTTAAAAGATAATTATACCCGTGTTTTAAAAGGGCATATTGCAATTGCAGTGGCACAATTTCCAAAAGGAACAAGCGGTATGCAGTTGGATTCCTTTGCCCGTCAACCTTTGTGGAATGCTGGCTTGGATTACGGTCATGGAACTGGTCATGGGGTTGGGTGTTACTTGGGTGTGCATGATGGACCCCAAGGTATAAGTAAGCGTTATTCACCAGTATCTTTGCAGCCAGGGATGCTTTTGTCAAATGAACCAGGATATTACAAAAAAAATCATTATGGCATTCGTTTGGAAAATATTGTGATGGTGAAGTCCATCAAGGTTCAAAGTTCAGATTATGAGATGTACGGATTTGAAACCTTAACGTGTGCACCTTTTGATATTAAATTAATCAATTTTGACTTGCTGGATAAAAGTGAAAAACTGTGGTTAAAAAATTATCATGAAAATGTATATAAGAAATTACAGGACCATCTTGAAGAAAAACATAAAACATGGTTTTTAAATCAAATAAAGGAAAAATAATTCCGAACATGTTTTGACATTTTTGTCTATGTAATAAGTTTGTTCAATAAACTAATTGTATATTTTGTTTTTTTAAATTTATTCTTGCTTTACCTGAGCTCAACCCATAATATATTAAATTATGAATTACTGTAATATAAATACATTTAAAAATATTACTATCCTAAGCATGGTCATGATGCTTGTGACAGCTGCTGCTGTCCTATTTCATTTAATATAATTTCATAAGATTTGTACGTATAATAAGGTTTCCAAGAAGGAGACCATAAAGAATAAAACTAAGTTTAAAGTTTGGAGTTTAAAAATGTCTATAAAAGCACGATCTCTATTTATGTGGTCATTTATGTGTGCCTTTTTCTTTTATCAGTTTGTTGCACGGGTTTCTCCGGATGTTATGGCAAGCGACCTACAACAATATTTTAAAATTGAAGCTGCGGAATTTGGATTGCTGGTCGGCGCGTTCTATGCTGGATATGCCTTAATGCAAATTCCAAGTGGTATTCTTTTGGATTTGTATGGTCCAAGATATGTTGCCAGTGCCTTGTGCTTATTATGCGGCAGCGGAATTTTCTTGATGTCTATTGCAGAAAATTGGGTGACGGTTTTGATTGGTCGTTTCATGCTTGGGGCGGGGGCATCGGGTGCTTTTATATCCACATCAAAACTTATCCGCATGTGGTTTGACGAAAATAAATATTCCAGAATTGTCGGGATTACAGTTGCTATAGGATTAATTGGCGCTGTTTTTGGAGGATTTCCCCTTAAAGCATTAATAGCATTAGTTGGATGGAAATCTTCTTTGTTCTATGTATCTATTGTTGGGATTCTAATTTCATTTCTTATTGTGGTATTTGTTAAAAACCCTCCAAGCTTTAAAGAAGACAAACCAGAAAAATTTGAATTTAAGGCAGCTTGGAAAGTTATGCTTGATAATAAAATTCTTCAAATAGCCATATTTGGTGCATTATTGTCAGGCCCACTTTATTCATTTGCTGGTTCATTCAGTACAACATTTTTTACGCAAGCCTATGGGTGGAGCAGTAAAGATGCTTCTTATTCAACCAGTATTATATACGGTGGTATGGTTTTTGGTGGGCCTCTTATTGCCCTTATTGTAGAGCGCTATAAATCATATTCAAAGTTGATTGCCTTAAGTGGGGTTGTTATGGCCTTGTCGTCTTTGATTATTATGTTTACAAGGCTAGGCTTTATAGAGGTTGTCATTTCCATGATTCTTATTGGGTTTTTTAGTGCTTACCAAGTTTTGGTTTTTGGTATGGTGACTGAACGCACACCTTCTTGGTTAGGGGGGACTATGATTGGGATTGTTAATATGATTAACATGATCAGTGGTATTATTTATCCTATTCTTTTCGGAAATTTGTTGGAATTTTTCTGGGATGGCAAGACAATAGAGGGCGTTCCCTTTTATGGTGAATACGCTTTTAATATGAGTATGATGAGTTTGTTTGCTGGATTAATCATAGGTGCGGCCGGGTTCTATTTCATTAAATATGATCGCAAAGTAAACGCTTAATTCAAATATAAAACTTAAACTAAAATACGGGCGTTGGTTAAAATCCACGCCCTTTTTTCTTTATGAAATCCAATTCTTCTTTTGTGGATTCACGGTCTAAGTCTTTATTTCGATGGGGAAACCGCCCGAATTTATCAATAATTTCTTTATGATTTTTTGCAAAATCAAGGGAATCATTAAAATATTTCTTTACGGAAGATGGGGCATCCTTAGCAAGTTCAGTATAAAGTTCAACTGATTGTTTTTGTGTTGCTTTGTCTTCTGAGTGCATAAAGGGCAGGTATAAAAACAAACGTTGAAGTAAAGGCAAGTTTTTATCATGGCCCAAAGAAATAATATTCTTTGAAATTGCAAGCGCTCTGCGATCGCCAGTATAAGATGCTGCGGAACCCCTGTGAATATTTCGTGTGAATTGATCATAAACTATGACTGAAGCAAGGCTTCCATCTATTGTAGCTGACCAGTCGTCTGTCTTGCCATTTAAAGCATCTTCAATTAGGTCAGAAAATTTTGATTTAATTTCATTATCAAACTTTGCATCAGGTTCAAACCAACGCTTCATTGCTAGCTTGAGGTTTTTAGAATCTGTCTCCTGGAACCAAAACTTAAGAACATCCTGTTTTGATTGGGTCATTAGCCTACCTTAAAATGATAATTGTTGTTTATTAAGATAGTAAGCTAAGTTTACTTAGTTTTCAATTGTACATTTTTAATGATAAGTATAAACACAGCCGCAAATCCCATTAAGTAATAAGCAGGCATATTGTAAAGGTTTAATTCTTTTACCAGCATAGTTAATACTATTGGTGTGATTCCTGCCATAATACCCAATCCTAAGCTATAACTAAAAGCAATACCTGTGTATCTGTCTTGGACAGGGAACAGACGTTGTGAAAATAGAGGTTGTATACCAATAATGCTTCCAACCATCAAGCCTAACAAAATATTTGCAATAACATTAGGAATCCATGCCTTGGACTGAATTAATAAAAATACTGGAAAGCTAAAAGTTAATACAAATAAACTTGATATAATTAAGACGTTTTTAATTTTGTACTTATCTACAAAATACCCTGATATTGGACATGCAACCATACAAGAAGCAATACCAATAAAATTATAAATCATGGAATGTTCTTTACAGATGCCCAGACATTCTGTGGCATAAACAATCATAAAAGTAACAAGAGTATATGTCAGCGCACCATCAAACGACGCAATGCTAAAAACCAATAAACAAGACCTTAGGTGTTTTGTTAATGCACTTTTTAAAGGAAGGTGATCAATTGTATTTTTATTTTCAGCTTCAATAAATTCAGGGCTTTCATCAATTTGACGCCGCATGTATAGTCCAAAAAAACTGGCCAGGCCGCCAATGAAAAAAGGTACACGCCATATCCATTCTGGAAATATATCTTGATTGAAAAACATGGCAATACTTGTTGCTATCAGAGAACCCAGCAAGCAAGATCCCACGATTAGGCCTCCTACATATCCAGGACGATCCTTGCCCACATGTTCCAAAGCAAAAATGGTTGCCCCATTGAATTCTCCACCAGAACAAAGCCCTTGTGACAAACGACAAAGAATAAGAATCAAAGGTGCCATAAACCCAATTTTTGAATACCCAGGCAGGACAGAAATAATTAAAGAGGGGATTCCCATAAATAAAATAGATAAGCTTAATGCCAGGCGTCGGCCAAGTTTGTCACCGATAGAGCCAAAGACAATTGCACCGATAGGACGTACAAAAAAGCCAAAGGCAAAGGCACTTAAACTTGCAATCAGAGAATAAGTTGCATTCTCAGACGGAAAGAATAAGGGGGCAAGGATGCTTACATAGAATCCGTACAAAGTTAAATTATAGAATTCAAGGGCATTCCCAAAAATACTCGCTGTTATTATTTTTGTTTTTTTCATCATGATCTTTAAGGTAACTTATCACAAATATGAATAAATTTAGAGGGATAGTTGAAAAAATTAATCTCGCTCATCAAGCCAAGCCATTTGGATTGCCTCTAAAGTTTTTTCGTTTGATTTGTTCGGGTCATCATCAAAGTCGGAAAGATTGCAGACCCATTTCCATAAATCTGTATAGCGTACGCCTAAAATATCCACATTGGGATGTTCTTCTTCAAGGGCAATGGCAATATCATAAATATCAGTCCATTTCATGGAGTTTATTCAACCATCATATTTCTGGTTGCAGCAGGAAGCTTAATAGTTAACCCTTCCATTTCTTCAGTAATAATGATTTGGCAACCAAGTCTTGAAGTAGGGGTTAGGCCAAAAGCAAGATCTAACATATCTTCTTCATCTTCAGTTGCTTCTGGTAATGTATCAAACCATTCTTCTTCAACAATAACATGACATGTTGAACAGGCTAAAGATCCTTCGCAGGCGCCTTCAAGGTCAATTTTATTATCGTGGGCAATTTCAAGAATAGATAATCCCACAGGGGCATCAATTGCGTGTTCTTTGTTTTCTTGATCTAAAAATTTAATTTTAACTGTTTTTTGGGTCATTGGATTCTCACTAATTATGGGCAAAAATATCACCAACTTCCCATTGAAGCAAGTCTAATTCTGCAACTGTCGGTAAAAACTTAAAGCATTCGTAGGCAAGGTTATAACGATTTTCTCTTTTTAACAGAATATCGATTTCTTTTTTTATTTTATGAAGGTACAAAACATCATTGGCTGCATAAATACCTTGTGACTTGGTAAGCTCTGCCGCACCCCAGTCAGATGACTGTTCTTGTTTTGATAAATCAACTTTTGCATATAAGGAACACAGCTCTTTCAAACTATGTTTATTTGTGTAAGTGCGAATAAGTTTTGATGCAATTTTTGTGCAATAAACGGGTTTTGGCATAACCCCTAAATGCTGTTTAATCATGGCTAAATCAAAACGCCCAAAATGAAATATTTTTAAAACTTTTTCATTTTCTAAAAGTTTTACAAGGTTTGGGGCACATAGTGGTTTTTTGTTATCAAACTTCACAAGGTGGGCAACATTATCCCCAGTTGATAGTTGAACAACACAAAGTCGATCACGAAAAGGGTTTAAGCCCATTGTTTCAGAATCAATGGCAATAGATTCTGGGACTGCAAAATTATCTGGTAAATCGTTTTTATAAGTAATTACTTTCATGAGATTAAATTATCATAAGATCTGAATAGTATCCACATTTTTATCGATACGGTTAGTGTGATATAGAATGGTCGGAACGGCAGGATTTGAACCTACGACCCCTACACCCCCAGTGTAGTGCGCTACCAGACTGCGCTACGCTCCGATTAAATCTATATGCTGCAATATATGATATTTCTAGTTTGGGGGCAAGTTTGTTTCATTAAATTATGAATAAAATAAATAGAACAAAATAAGATCATGCGAAATTTGCAAAAGTTTCTAACAAATAAATTTGACAGAATAGTGTTGTAAGAGAAAAGAGAAGTACAGTGGAGCAAGTTATAGTCCAGCTTGCTCCACATTCTTATAGTTTTTCCAAACTTTTTTCATTAATGTAGGAATTGCATAATCCTTTAGGCTTGTTTCCTTTTTCCACATATCACCCGATTCATTTGATGTTCCGGTTACAATTGTTAAAAGTAAATGGAAGTGGGTAAATGTATGCTTAATTGTTTTTTGCGTTACACATAAATCTTGCCATTTAGTGTTTTGTAAATCTTTTTTATTTGGTTTTTCAAGCGTCCATTCAGATGTCGGAAATCCAAACATACCTGCAAGCAATCCTTTAGGGGGGCGTTTTTCAAGAAAAACCTGTTGTTTATTGTTAAATACTAAGTATACATAGCCATGTTTTTCTGGCTTGGGTTTGGCTTTGATTTTAATTGGGTATTGTTCCATTATATTTTGGTCATACGCTTTGCAGTAATTTTGAATAGGACAGTTTGCACAATTTGGTTTTTTTGGGGTGCAAATTTCTGATCCTAAATCCATCATTGCTTGTGCAAAATCCCCTGACCGATTCATAGGTGTTAATAGGCTTGCTTTACTTTTTAAAAGATTTTTTGACTTTGATATAGGTGTATCAATGATGAATAGCCTGGAAAGAATGCGTTCAATATTCCCATCAACAACAGGTGTTGGGGTGTCAAAAGCAATGCTTAAAATGGCTGCTGCTGTATACGGACCAATCCCAGGTAAGGCAAGAAGTTCTTTTTCAGTTTGGGGAAGAAGTCCGTCATTATTAAGTGTAATAGTCTGTGCGCATTTATGTAGGTTTCGGGCGCGTGAATAATAACCAAGCCCTTGCCAAGAATGTAAAATGTCATCTAAAGAGGCTGTTGCAAGTTTTGTAATTGAAGGCCATTTTTGAATGAATCGATTAAAATAATCAATAACCGTAGGAACAGTTGTCTGCTGTAACATAATCTCGCTTATCCAAACATGGTATGGATTAGGTTTTTTTCCGGGATTGGCTCTCCAGGGTAAATGCCGATGATTTTGATCGTACCAATTTAATAAGTCTTTTGAAAAAGACATAAATATAGATTCCTTTAACATTGAATTAGACTATATATACTTGAGTTTATAAGCACAAGATACAGAGTAGATGCTTGTACAAAATAGGCAAATATTGTATTGTCTGATTAAGTTTAAGGAGGGATGCCAGAGTGGTCGAATGGGGCGGTCTCGAAAACCGTTGTGCGTTATGCGTACCGTGGGTTCGAATCCCACTCCCTCCGCCAAAGGTTTATGATATGCCAAAATCAAAAAAAATATTATTATCCATCCCAGCCCTTCAAGGGGGAGGGGCAGAGCGTGTCATTTCAACTTTAGCAAATGGTTGGGTGGCAGAAGGCCACAAAGTTTGTTTTGTGACTTATGAATCTTCAAATTCAAAACCTTACTATAAATTAAACGCACATATTGATGTTGTTCAGTTAGATAGTTTGACCCCCTGCAAATATGCAAAACCAATGATTTTAATAAAAAGATTTTTTGGTTTGCGGGATCAAATAAAGAAATTTAATCCTGATATTATTATATCGTTCCTGGATACAAATAACATTATGGCAGTTTTTGCAGCCCTGGGGCTTAATGTCCCTGTGGTTGTTTCAGAAAGAATAAATCCTAAAACCACACCAATTGGAAAAGTTAAAAAGTTTCTTCGGAATTGGGCTTATTGCAAAGCAAGTTCTTTGGTGGTTCAAAATAAGGGCATTAAAAATTGTTTTTCCGCACAGATTCAAAAACATACCAGCATAATTCCAAACCCCATAGTATTAGAAAATAATATCAATTGGACGGGCGATAAAAAAGAATTTGTTGCTTTGGGCCGCATAAATATTCAAAAAGGATACGCATACTTAATTGATGCCTTTTCAAAAATATCAAAAAAATACCCTGACTGGACTTTAAAAATTGTTGGTAAGGGTGATAATGAAGATAGCAAAAAACTTGAAAAAAAAATACAAACTCTTGGTATGGAAGAACATATTTTTTTACAGGATGCTGTTAAAGAACCCCAGAAAGAAATTGCGCAATCAAAAATTTTTGTTTTTCCCTCTATTTATGAAGGTATGCCAAATTCGTTAATGGAAGCCATGGCTATAGGGATGCCGGTTATTTCTGCAAATTGCGACTTTGGCCCTTCAGATTTAATTAATAATGGGAAAAATGGTATTTTAGTCCCGGTTAAAGATTCATTAAGTTTGGCAAAGGCCATGGAACATTTGGCTGCTGATGCTGCATTACAGAAAAAACTGGGAAACGCGGCGAAACAAGATATGGAACGATATGAATTGAAAAAAATACTTAATTTGTGGCAAGAAGTATTTGAAAGTCTTACAAAAAAACATGAATAAAACAATTAGAATTATTATCACAAGCTTAGATTTCGGAGGCACAGAGCGTCACTTGCTTCAGGTTTTACCTAGGTTGAAAAAGCTTGGTTGGGCGCCGGTTATTCATACATTACGTTCAGATTGTGCGATGATGTCTGCCTTTAAAGGCGTGGGTGTTGACGTTATTTCTCCAAAAAAGATTGCTTTCCTACCTGGTAAACTTAGAAAATTTGCAGAGGTTATAATTTCTTTGTATAGGTTACGACGAGTGTTGGCCCAAGATAAAGATTGTATTGTACATTTTTTTCTATCACAAGCCTATGTTCTGGGGATGTTGGCTGCAAAGATTTCAGGGCATAAGGGGCCAAAGATCATGAGTCGCAGATCCCTGAATCACTATCAAAAATCTGTTCCATTTTTTGGAAGATTAGAAAGAAAAACACATAAATTAGCAGATCTATTTTTGGCGAACAGCAACGCTGTTAAGCAAAATTTATTAGAAGAAGGAATCCAGGAAAGTCAAATAAGGTTAATTCAAAACGGAATTGATTTGGATGCTTTTAATAATGTAAAGAATAAAAATATACGTAAGACTTTGGGCATAGATTCCAATACTTTTATTATGACCATGACGGCCAATCTTATTGCCTATAAAGGGCATATGGATTTGTTAGAAGCATTATCATTAATTAAAGATAAAATATCTAAAAAATGGATATTGTTATTGGTTGGTCGCGATGGAGGTGTTCAAAATCAACTGGAACAAAAAGGCCAAGATTTAAAATTAGATGCCCATATCAGGTTCTTGGGTTTGCGTGCAGACATCCCCCAAATTTTATCTAAAAGTAATTTAGGTGTTTTATGTTCCCATGAAGAAGGGATGCCAAATGCAGTGATGGAATATATGGCGTCAAGCTTACCTGTCGTTGCAACAACAGTTGGCGGTATAGTAGAATTAGTTGATGATGGAAGAACAGGATTTTTGGTGCCCAGTAAAAACCCTGAAAAGCTGTCTGAAGCATTATTAAAAAGTATTGACGATAAAGATGCCCTAAATATGGGGAAAAAAGGGCGTGAAAAAATTGAAAAAGAATTTAGTATCACAAGCTGTGTATCTAAATATGATGTAGTTTATAAAGAGTTTTTGAGAAAATAGATGTGTGGTTTAACAGGTTTTATTGATTTTAAGAAAAAATACAAGAATTCTCAGCTTGAGAAAATTGCTGAAAAAATGGCTCTTGAAATAAAGTATCGAGGCCCTGATGATTCGGGGGTTTGGTCTGATGAAACTTATGGCATTGCTTTGGGGCACAGACGTTTGTCTATTCAAGATTTATCCCCCCTAGGTCACCAGCCTATGCAGTCTGGATCAGGCCGTTATTGTATGGTTTATAATGGGGAAGTTTATAATTCCCCTGAACTTCGCAAAGAATTGGAAAGTAAAGGTTGCATTTTTAAAGGGGGTTCGGACACAGAAGTAATGCTGGCCGCTTTTGAAACTTGGGGTGTTAAAAAATCGGTACAGAAATTTATTGGAATGTGGGCTTTTTCTTTATGGGACCGCAAAGATAAATCATTAATATTGTGCCGTGACAGGCTTGGCATAAAACCTTTGTATTGGGGAGTTCAAAAGAATACTTTGTTTTTCGGATCTTCATTAAAAAGTTTCAGGGCCCATCCAGAATGGAGTCCATCTTTAGACCAAGATTCACTGACTTCATATTTTCGGTTTAGTTATGTGCCCGCACCGCATTCTATTTTCAAAAGCATACAAAAGCAAAAGCCAGGAACTTTAATTACAATTAAAGGGCAAAATGATATTCAAGAAGAAGAATACTGGTCCATGCAGGATGTGTATGAGAAAGGACAATCCAATCCTTTAGCTGTTTCTGATGAAGAAGCCATTGCGCAATTGGAAGATATTTTAAAGGATGCTGTTAAAAAGCGTATGTTGGCAGATGTTCCGCTGGGCGCCTTTTTATCCGGTGGATATGACAGTTCTTTGGTTGTGGCTTTGATGCAAGCGCAAAGTAAACGCCCCATAAAAACCTTTTCAATCGGGTTTAATGAGGCAGGTTATAACGAAGCACAACACGCAAAGAAAGTGGCTGATCACCTTAAAACGGATCATCATGAATTTTATGTAAACACAAAAGATGCGCAAGAAGTTATTCCAGATTTGCCTGAATATTATGATGAACCTTTTGCAGATTCATCCCAGATACCTACCTATTTAGTCTCTAAACTGGCACGCGAACATGTAACAGTTAGTTTGTCTGGTGATGGAGGAGATGAATTCTTTGCAGGATATAATCGATATACAACAGGCATAGATATATGGAACAAACTTCGGAATGTGCCGTCTTTTATGCATAAACCGCTTGCTTATTCTTTGGATCAAATGCCATCAAGTGTTTGGGAAAAATTATCACTTTTAATTCCAGCCAACAAAAGGCCGAATAATATTTCATCGAAAATTAAAAAACTGTCCGAAGTATTGCGCATGAATTCAGAAATTGATTTTTATAAATCACTTGTCAGTCAGTGGATGCACCCAGATGTCTTGGTTAAGAATGGAAAAGAAAAAGACTTAGATATTTGGAATTTAGGCATTAAAGGAAATAACTTTACAAGCCATATGCAGCTGTTAGATAGTCTAACTTACTTGCCAGATGATATCTTGACCAAAGTTGATAGGGCAAGTATGGCTGTCAGTTTAGAGGCGAGGGTGCCACTTATAGATCACCGAGTTATAGAATATGCTTGGCAATTGCCCCATAATATGAAAGTTCGTGATGGAAAAAGTAAATGGATATTGCGTGAATTATTGCATAAATACGTACCAAAAGAAATTATGGAACGCCCAAAAATGGGGTTTGGGGTGCCCATTGATACTTGGCTGCGTACAGATTTAAAAGATTGGGCTGAAGATCTTTTAAGTGAAAAGTCACTTAATGACACGGGTATTTTAAATGCAAAACCAATTCGTGAGAAATGGATTCAGCACACCAAGCATAATAAAAATTGGCATTATTCATTGTGGCCAGTTTTGATGTTTCTGGCATGGCATTGCAAATATAAATAAAAAAGGAAAAAAATGAGAGTCTTTACTTTATTAATATTTTTAGCTTTAGGTCAAGCTTCGGAAGCAGAAGTGAAAAATAATCACCTAGAAAATTTAGCTGTTTTAATCCCTTCTTGTGATAAATATGCAGAAGCATGGCCAGGATTTTTCAAGCTGTTAGATAAATATTGGCCCCAATTAGATAACAAAATTTATTTGATTGGTGGAAAAGAAAAATATGAAAGAGAAAATCTTTTTAATATTAGTATTCTTAATGAAAAAAGCTGGTCTGATAATGTATTACAAGCTTTGGAAAACATTGAAGAAGATTATGTAATGATTTTTCTTGAGGATTATTATATTACAAAGCCCGTAGATCAAGAAAAACTTGTTAGATTTTTTGAAATAATGAAACAAGAAGGGGCGGCCAATCTTGTTTTAGCCCCAAGTGGGGAATACCTTAAAAAGCACCCAGATGAAAGTGGTGTAGCCTATATGAACCTTAAACAACTGTATAGAACTTCCTTACAGGCAGTCATATGGAAAAAAGAAATTTTGAAAAAACTTTTAAAATCTGGCGAGTCCCCTTGGGAGTTTGAATTAGTCGGAACCCTAAGAACCCATGAAATGAATGAATCCTTTATGATTGTTACGAAAGATATGCCAATCCCCTATTTTGGTGTCATCCGAAAGGGACACTGGTGGCGTGATATTGATAAATTGGCTGCGAAGGAAGGATTAAATCTAAAACGCAAACTTCCTACCGAAGGCTTTTTCAGAGAAAAATATATAGAGCTGATGGGGTGGATATCAGTACACATAAATAAACCAGTTAAGAAGCTTTTTGGGCTTGAAAATAAAACCTTAGCCCCAGGATGGTTTTAGCGGCCTTGTTGTAAATAAATTGTTGCAGGCCCATAGATCTGGAGGCGCCAGATTATCTAAATTTAGTTCCTAACTTTACCCGTATATTCAGTTGGAAGTAAGATAGCCTTAATAAATAAGGCTATCGATCTATTCTTCCGTAACTTCGTCTGCTTTTGAAGAAGCCTCAGTTTCAGAATTACTTTCAGAAGTATCCACTTGGTCTTCATTTAATTCTTCTTCTACAGCATCTTCATCTTCACGAATACAATCAGCAGATACAACTTTTTCTTTATTATCAATACGGAACAAGCGAACACCTTGTGTCTTACGCCCAGCAATACGAACTTGATTAATTGGGCTGCGAATTAGTTTTCCACCATTGGTTACCAACATAATATCATCTGTATGTTCAACAATTACAGAAGAGACCATAAGGCCTGTTTTATCTGTGATTTCCATGTTGGCAATACCCATACCACCACGGGATGATAAGCGATATTCATAAGTGGAAGAGCGTTTACCAAAACCTTTTTCTGTAATGGTCAGTAAGAACTGTTCATTTGCTTGCATTTCATCAAAACGTTCTTCAGTTAAGTTAACTGTCGGAACATCAGAATCTTCAGATCTTAAAGCACGGGATTTTTTCAAATATTCATCCCTTTCTTCAATGGTAAATTTGCTGTGCTGAAGAATAGACATGGAAATAATACGATCTTTATTCGAAAGCTTAATACCCCGAACACCCATTGAATTTCTGCTTGCAAATACACGAATATTTGTAACAGGGAAGCGAATGCATTTTCCTTGGTGGGTTGCTAAAAAGACATCTGAATCTTCGTCACATGCAGCCACATTTATAAGGGATTCACCGCTTTCCAATTTCATAGCAATTTTACCATTGGCCCGAATATTCGTGAAGTCAGATAACTTGTTGCGGCGCACAGTACCCTTGCTTGTTGCAAACATAATGTGCAAGTTTTCCCATTGGGTTTCATCTTCAGGCATGGCCATAAGGGTTGATATTTTTTCATCTTTAGAAAGAGGTAAAATATTAACCATTGCTTTTCCAAGTGATGTTGCAGATCCAATCGGTAACATATAAACCTTCAAGGCATAGCATAAACCATGATCAGAGAAGAAAAGAATAGGCGTGTGCGTGTGGGCAACAAATACGCGTTCCACAAAATCTTCATCACGCGTGCCCATTCCAGAACGGCCTTTCCCACCGCGACGTTGCGCACGGTAAGTTGAAAGAGGAACACGTTTGATATATCCATTATGGCTTACAGTTACAACCATATCTTCTTGTTGGATAAGGTCTTCTGTTGCTGTTGTAATGTCTTCATCCGAAAAATCAGATCGACGAGGTGTCGCAAATTTATCTTTAACTTCGACAAGTTCTTCTTTTAAAACGCGCAATAAATGATCACGATTGCTTAAAATTGATAAATATTCTTTGATTTGTTCAATAATTTCATGCAATTCATCTGAAATTTTACTGCGTTCCAGGCCTGTTAATTTGTGTAAGCGTAAATCTAAAATGGCTTTGGCTTGAACTTCAGTTAACGTATAAGTTTCTGGATCTGGCTGACTATCAAGCAAGGTTTCGACCAAGCGAATTAAAGGCTTAATGTCTTTTGACGGCCAGTCTTTAGCCATTAATTGTTCCCGCGCAGTTGCAGGGTCTTTTGCTGCACGAACAATAGCAATGATCTCATCTATATTGGCAACAGCAATGGCAAGTCCCAATAAAACGTGGGCTTTGTCACGTGCTTTGCGTAATTCAAAACGGGTGCGGCGGGAAATAACTTCTTTACGGAAACGAATGAAGTGAGAAACAATATCACGCAAAGACATTGTTTCAGGTTTACCCGCATTTAATGCAAGTGTATTGATCCCAAAACTTGTTTGTACAGGCGTGTGTTTGTACAGTTGGTTTAAAACGACTGAGGCATCAGAATCTTTTTTAATTTCAATAACAACACGTACACCATTGCGGTCTGATTCATCACGCAAATCTGAAATACCTTCAACAATTTTTGCATTAACTGTTTCAGCAATGCGTTCAACCATGCGGGATTTGTTAACTTGGTATGGAGTTTCTGTAATAATGATGGCTTCGCGGTCTTTACGAATTTCTTCGACGTGCGTTTTACTGCGCATCGTGATGGATCCACGTCCTGTTGTGTAGGCATCTAAAATACCACGGCGTCCTAAAATGGTTCCCCCTGTTGGAAAATCAGGCCCAGGAACGATCTGCATAAGCTCTTCAATTGTAATGTCATGGTTTTCAATATAGGCACAACAAGCATCAATGACTTCACCCAAGTTGTGGGGCGGAATATTTGTGGCCATACCAACAGCAATACCTCCAGCACCATTTACAAGCAGGTTTGGAAAACGGGCAGGCAGGACAGTAGGTTCTTTTGAACTTTCATCATAGTTTGCTTGAAAATCAACGGTATCTTTGTCGATATCATACAACATGAAATGGGCAGGATGGGAAAGGCGTGCCTCGGTATAACGCATAGCAGCTGCTTCGTCACCATCCATGGAACCATAGTTTCCTTGTCCATCTACCAAAGGGACACGCATAGAAAAGCTTTGGGCCATGCGGACCATCGCATTATAAATGGAACCATCACCATGCGGGTGATACTTACCCATAACATCCCCAACTACACGGGCTGATTTTCTGTAGGGCTTGTTATAGTCAAGACCCCCTTCTTTCATTGAAAAAAGAATACGTCTGTGAACTGGTTTTAAACCGTCTCGTACATCTGGTAGCGCACGGGATACGATAACACTCATCGCATAGTCCAAATAGGACTTTTTCATTTCATCTTCAAGAATCACTGGTGCAATCGAAGAACTTGTATTCAAAACGTCTTTTATATTATCGCTCACGTAATACCTCTGTGCTTAAGTTAAGGTTTCTTAGAATGGAATGTCATCATCTAGATCATCATATTTTCCTGAACTTACGGATTCAGGCGTGGATTGATCCATATTGCTGGACCCAGAATCTTGATTTAATGATCCAAAATCATTACTGCCTGACCCGCCTTTGGCATCAAGCATGGTTAATTCCCCACGGTATTTTGGTAAAACAACTTCAGTTGTATATTTTTCTTGGCCTGTATTATCAGTCCATTTTCTGGTTTGAAGCTGGCCTTCAATATATAATTTGGATCCTTTGGTTACGTATCTTTCGATAACTTCAGCAAGCTTGTCATTAAAAACAACAACACGGTGCCATTCAGTACGATCACGACGTTCGCCTGTTGCTTTATCCCGCCAATTTTCAGATGTCGCCATGGAAAAGGTTACAATTTTTGATCCGTCTTGGGAATGACGTACTTCAGGATCGCGCCCAAGATTCCCAACAAGAATAACTTTATTTACGCTGCCAGCCATATTTCAAGGTCCTTAATTATTGATTAAAATAAGATGAAATTACTATAGACGAGGTAGGGTAAAATCACAAGGTAAAAGTCAGTTTATTGGGGAAAAAAACTTGATAAGGTGGTGGGCACTAAAGGATTCGAACCTGTGACCCTCTGATTAAAAGTCAGATGCTCTACCAACTGAGCTAAGTGCCCACACCACGTCGTCAATATAGTTAGGATAAACACGAAGGTCAATAGTAAAATTAATAAAAAAACCTTGCCAAGTAATTTTGGCAAGGTTTTCTATCAATAAAAGACTTGATAATTAATCAACTAGTTCAAGATTTGCAGCTGATTGACGTCCTTTTTGAGTTGCTACTTCATAGCTAACTTTTTGGTTTTCTTGAAGACCAGTTAAACCAGCCTTTTCAACCGCGCTAATGTGTACGAATACGTCTTTGTCTCCACCATCTGGTGTGATGAATCCAAAGCCTTTAGTTGGGTTAAACCATTTTACAGTTCCGGTAGCCATATTATTCTCCTTAATGCTATCGTTAATATTCATAATGAATGCGGATGCTTGTTTGTTAGGAAATACAGGAAATAATACTTAGTTATTCGAAAATTCTGGAACTGTATCGTCAAGAAAGTCGTAGAAGTAGAATTATGTATTAATCAAAAAATGAGCCAATCCCCAAAAACATTACTTAACTGTAATATAAGGCATGTTGTGATGCATTTCAATTAGAAAATTTTAAGGCGTTAAAATTCTATAAATACTTACACCCATAGGTATAAGTTTTTCTGGGTCAAGATTTTTATAGGCACACCTTAATTTTATAGACTCCTTATTAGCTGTCATGTATGCAAAAGCCTCTTTACCAGAGGGAAACACACGGTCTGCCATAGTTGTCATAACAGGGGTTTCAGTTATTAAATCGCCTGCTTCAGACCAATCAGGATTAAAGAAAAATCCGTATTCAATTACCCACTTTTCTGGCAAAGAGGTCCCTGTATTTGGACAAAAATAAGTTTCTGCTTTAATTGTAGAGCTTGATATTCCCAAAAATAGGGCAATTAACAATAATTTATATATATTAAAATTCCCCCTCATTTTTTTGACACAAGTTTTACAGAAGCATGCCTATAATAAAGCCCAATAATTGTCAGGAATAAGGCTTGAATTGTGAAGAATGCACTTTCTTTTATGAATAAATAAATTCCAAGAATAACAGGATTTTTCAAGAATAAGGCACCAAATCCATTCTGTACGGTCCAACCTGATATGTCTGTGAATCCAAATGCCCAGACAACAACAAATAAGACAAATCCAACAAAAGATAAAAGGGTTATAACAGGAATCATTATGATTAAGGACTGTAAGAAACTTATAATCATGGATCCCCAATAAGCTTTTGACTTTTGCCATGAAACAGAAAAGCTTGTGGTATGACTGATGGCAATAGCGGGAAAGATAAATTCAAACCTGAAAAGGACCAAGGTGAATAAAAAGATGGTGAAGTATAAACCCGTTTTGGCAATGGTGGGTAGGGCCAGGCTTCCTGTAAAATCATCTAATATGATGGGAAGTAATACGGCCATTCCATACAAAGCATATTTAACTTCGTGTTTTCCAAACCGGAAAGGAGCCATGAAATATTGATTTTGACGGGGCGGTTCTAAAAGGTAACGTAGCCAACGTACCCCCCACATTGCCTCAATCACTGTGTAAAAAGCATCAACCCCAGCCTTCATGTATGGGGAAGGGGCACCTGCATAATAAATTTCGATAAACCCTTCTAGGGCAATTGATATAATAAGGGGGATGGCAATAATTCTAATTAAAGAAGACAGATGGTCTGCCATGAAATCCCAGGATTCCCTAGTTACATTGGTTGGTCTAAGTCTTTCCGACATTTATTACTCCCTTTAATAAACTTCATTTTAAACAATAAGAAGGGGATAAGTCCAGGAAATATCTTGTCGGACTGTAGTAAGGCGCGTTTTTATGCGCAGAATGTTTATGATACATATTAAAGATCTTATCATACTTTATAAAAGTAATTGTCCCAAAAACAACTTATACACCCCCTTATATTTTTGTTATAAGGTATATCTCTTTAAAATTGGAAAAAAATATGTTTAGAAAAATTATACCTACTTTCTTTGTTCTTAGTTTCTCTTTTTTGGCTAATGGAGCTTCTTGGGAAGAGGAAGTTGATGGCTTTGTTGTTCGTCGACTTAGTGATTTGAGGGCGTCAAGAAGTCTAGTTAAAAGAGAAAAGCTTGGTATCGGTTTAGCAACAGAAATTCTAGATTTTATTATAAAGGGTATGGATGCATATGGGGGAAGAACTGTTTCTAATAGTAATCATACGGCTGAACTTATTGTAGACTTGTCTGATGTTATAAATTTACAAAGTCCTGATTTCAAGAATAGGTACGATATTTTTGTGGAACAGTGGGGGGGGAAAGGAGTTCAAAAGCCATTTAGTCTACATACTTTCGATAAAATTGCGCAGGCCTTTAGGTATAGAGAACGTATTTTTAGTACAGATCCAGACTCAGCTTACTCACGTTGGATAGAGATTATTTTCAGAGAAGAAATCCCCAGTTTATATAGAACTATGCATTTGATTAGAGATATAGAAAGTGCACGGGGGAGAGACACTGGGATTCCTAACTCTCACAAGGGATATGGATTTTTTCATGAAAGAACAGCTGAAGAGCAACACCTTCTTATTATTTCTGGACACTTAGATAAAATAGCCATCTCAAGCGGTGCAGAAAAAGAAAGGAGGAAAGTATTAGTGAAACGAACGGTGCCCTGTTGCAGTTTGGGTGGGCTTTCAGACCTAACAACTATGGCACAAGACTATTTTGCTTTGGAACGTTTAGAAACGGCTGCAGAGATGATTATTGCTATTACTTCACATAGTAGTGTAACAAGAAGACGGTCTTTTCTGGCAGGGATGGTCCAAATTGGAGAGTTGGCAACAAATAAAAAACTTTCCAACTTTGTAAAGTATCATGCTGAGAGGGTTCCTTGGAAGGATCTTGTGCATATAAGAGATGCTATAGAGCACCAAGATGAAAATGGATTTTTATCTTTTTTTGAAGACTTCATTGAGGGAATAGAATCTTCGGTTTCTTTAATGGCATGGAGAGAGGAATTAAAAACCCTCAAAACCCAAGTGAAAGAGGTAAGGGAAATTTTATGGAAGGATGATCCTAAAACTACTTATGATTCATGGATTGAGGCTGAATTAGCAGGCCGTCCAGTTTATGGTGTTGTTAAAGGGGTGGATATTGTTCCGGTTAATAAAAGCTTTAAAGACACCTTTAAGAATACGGATGTCTTTAGATTTAGAAAAAGAGAATGGAATGAAGTTTTAAATGCTAAAAGAAAAGTGGAATTTAGGGATCTGTTCCAAATAAATCAGTTGTTGGAAAGCGACCAAATAAGAGAGTTAAGAGAAGAATTATCATCTTACGTTAGGATAAGACAGGAATTTTATCAAATGATGAGAAGAGGACAAGTCCAGTATATAGGACCCTTTAATGATATAAATAAAAAAATATTGAAGAAACAAAAATATTTAAGCGATTTAGAAGGAATACAAGCCTATCTTTATGAAAGATTGAAAAGAGAGGCTATTCATTTAACTGAGGAAGAAAAAGATCTTCTTATTCAGACAATAAGCTCTAATTTAGATAAAGAGATTGTCGTAAAAATATGTCTTGGCTTATTAAGTCGGGATAAAGATGTACTAGATCCAAAAAATGGCAGGGCTTTTATTAAAGCTTTTACAGATAATGGATTTGATTACACACCATATGGACAGATTTACACAAAAATACATCCTGTTATGCATTTAACACGAAAAGTTGCAGGAACTTTAAGATATGACCCCTCAAAAGATATGGATCAAACTGCAAGAAGAGCATTTTCTCTAGGAAAGCTTGGGGAAGTTCTAACATATTTTCATGGTATGACAACTGATATTCCTACCATATTTCGTTTTTTGTCACAAAATATGGTGGAACAAAAATCAACACTTATGGCTATGCAATTTGCTATAGCGAGAAATTTTGGTGAAACTTCCCCCGAAGCAGTGTTTCTGAGAAGAATTGCAATGGCCCAGGGTTGTGAAATTGCTATAGGTTTTGCACCAGGATTTCCAGCCGTAGGAGCCAGAACTTTACTAAATAGAATTTGTCGGGCACTGAATTTAATGGAATTTAATCCTTTGGAGATATCAAGGGACCCAGAGTATCGTGCTTTTACGGAAAAAGAATCGGAAAATATGTTTAGACTTATCCGTGAAGTTAAACTTCCTATGGCTATAACTAAAGAACCTGCAAATTATCTGGCTTCTGTTTATGCCTTAAGTGTAGGACTAGGCAGTTTTAAAACCTGGTTATCAAAAGAACCTAGCCCTCTTGCTGATGAAGTAAGTGTATTTGAAAAATTAAGAGACGCCAGAAATTTTATAGCTCATGGGGATATTTTAAGAGAAATGCATAATATTGGTTTAGCCAAAGTACAGATTGAAGCCCTTAAAAGGTATTTAGATACTTGTAGAGCATTGGGTGTCTCTCAATAACAAAAATGAATGTTTGTGTGGAAATAAGATTGTATCTGTAAATTAACGGGAAATTGTATGCGTTTTATGCATACCAGGTTTTATTCAGGTTTTACAATAAGTTGATGCTTAAAATAACCATTTTTTGCCGCAATTTTATGTTTTTTATTCCTTGAGCCATGCGACGGCATGCATTTTTTTAAATACTTTTTTGGAAATTAAGGACTTTTTTGCCTAATTATTAAGCATTTTTTTATTAATGACTCGTACAATATATTACGCCAATTGATGTTATTATGCATACCTAAGTCAATATGTCTATATTTTGGCTGCATTTAACGGGAAAAGGGGCGAAGGAGTGGGTCCAAATCTCTTATTTTGTCGTTGTCCGGCTTGATCCCCCTACGCTTTTCAAGCTTCGGCACGACAGGTCGGACAATCCATAAGTCAGGGGCGGTAAAATTCTTGGAGAAACACTTTGGTGGATCCCTGGTAAAGTCAGCGGACGACAATAAGGTGGATGTCATTGTTGCCTATGCTAAGGCTTTGACACGGTAAACCCATTTAATCTATCGCGCATTGCAAGTGCCAGTAAGGCACGGGGCAATCCACTTTTTAACGTTCTATAGATCGCCGCGCACCCTGCGGATACTCGCGATGACGGCAGTGAGAATGGATAGAGATTTCTGGACCCCGTGTCAGACAAGGGGCGACGAATTTTGGGTACCAAAAAGCATTACCCTATCCCATAAGGTCAAGTCTGGAATGATGGTATTGGGGCGGGTGGAATGACATCACGGGTCTGGAAATGATTGCTTAAAAAGCAGGTAAATCAAAACATTAATTGAACAAAAATTGATTTTAACCTTTGAATTTAGTATAACAAGCGTATATTAAGAAACGTTAAAACTTAAGTTTTTTTTAAAAAGGAAATTGCCCTAAATAAATTATAGGACTTAATTCAGCAAAGTATGTTTGCTTAAGTTCAATAATGATTATTATCATTTGGGTTCTTGTCTTTATTGAATAATGAAGGGAATTTCCCCAATACTATTCACTTAGTAGAAAAAGTTAGAGAGCTTTTAATAATTTTTAGGGAAAAAATTGGGAAATTATATTTTTCAAAGCCACTGTTTTGAAGAAAAAATAATTTGCGAAATTAAATTGGAGGAATGATTATGAAATTAAAAATATCACTATTGGTCTTGGTACTGTTATTAATAAATGTACAACAGAGTTATGCAGCAGCTGCCGTGGATTTGTCAGGTTATAGAGAACTTCTGGATAAAGAGAGTTCAGGGGCGTCTAAAAGACCTGTTGTTGCATCAAAAGACCTTGTGAAATTAACCCTAGCGCAAGCAGAAGATAATTATAAAGAGTCAATAAAATTACTTTCTTCTGAGGGTTTTAATTATTCTTTTGATCAAAGTGCAGGAACTAGAGTATGGAACCCTTCCATTATTTACGGTAGAAGGGATCAAGAGCTGCATACATTAATTAGATTTAAATCTTTGTTAGAATACTTAAGACCAGCTTTTGAGGCAGGTCATTTTAAAGCTGCGGGATTATTAGAGATTCTTTTAGGCAGTGGAGGTTATCATGGACATGCGCCTAGTCGTGAATTACGAGCTGAACTTATTGAAAGAGATTTTGTACTGAGGTTTATTTATAATCATCCTTTATCTTCTGCCACTTTGAGAACTCTCATGCTCAATAAAATTGCAGGAAATGCAAAAAATATAGGTAAAGAAGAAAGAAAAATTAGAAATGATGGTTGTGGTGTACATGTAGGGCTTTGCTTCTTTAATACGATTTGTGGTTGTGGTTATTGCCACTGGCCTATTCATGATTTATGTACAGATTTCTTGGGAAGATGCTGCGGAGCCTACGTGTAATTAAGTGAATGTACTTTTTAATTTTACTTTTCCTATTTTAACGTTCTATAGATCGCCGCGCACCCTGCGGATACTCGCGATGACGGAGTAAGTAATTTAATAAGCGTTAGCAATAATAATCTAAAAACAACCTATGGATCGCCGCGCACCCTGCGGATACTCGCGATGACGGAGTAAGTAATTTAATAAGCGTTAGCAATAATAATCTAAAAACAACCTATGGATCGCCGCGCACCCTACGGGTAATCGGGATGACGGAGTAACTGAGAAACAAGTATGGATCGCCACGCATCCTGCGGATACTCGCGATGACGGCAGTGGGATGATATCAATATTAACTAGGCTCCGTGTCAAGCACGGGATGGCAAAGAGAAAAATGTCATTCTGAATTCAGTTTTCCCCTACGCCAAACTTCGGAACGATAGGCAGAATCCGTGTATAAAAGACAAGTAGGGGTTAAAAATCAGAACCTTGGCCAAAATCCAAGGCAATAAACTTTTCAGAATCAACAGAATGCTTTTGCAAGGCAGTTTGTAAATCTTTGATTGGTTGATTTATGGGTTCATCCGTTAATTGAAACGTCCCAAAATGCGTTCCGATACTAAGCTTTGACTTTAAATCTTTGTGTGCCATCACAGCATCATCAGGATTCATATGCACATGTTTCATAAACCATCTGGGCTCATACGCCCCAATGGGAAGAAGGGATATATCCATTGGGCCGAATTTATCGTGAATTTCTTTAAAATGCGGACAGTACCCTGTATCTCCAGCAAAGAAAATTTTATTGTTAGGGGTTTCAAGAACAAATCCACCCCACAAAGTGGCATTGCGACTAAAAAGACCCCGGCCAGAAAAGTGCTGAACAGGAACAAAATTAATTTTTAAAGTATCGGAAAAGGACAGGGCATCCCACCAGTCCATAACTTTATAATCACCAGTGATCCCATCATCCTTTATCGCTTTATCCACCCCAAGGCCTGTATAAATTTTGGGATTATCACGATCAATAAAGAATTTTAAGCTTTCTATATCCGCGTGATCATAATGATCATGACTTAAAATAATAATATCAATCTTTGGAATATCTTTTAATTCTAGGGCTGCTTGGCGTGTGCGGTCTGGTCCAAGCCAGCTTGTGGGGCCCACATGATCAGACCACACCGGATCTGTTAAAATATTCACCCCTTGGGTTTGAATCAGGAATGTAATGTGCCCAATAAAGGTTATTTTTACTTTGTCCCCTGGTACTGTTTTAGGTGGGATGGGATACGTTTTATTCGATACGTTTTCGGGCCATTCAGCCTTTTTTCTTGTCATAAGCCATTTTAAAACTGGCCAAAATCCACGGTTTTGATCATCAATATTATGAAACCGCCCATCTTTAAAATGATCCGTTTCAGGGCCTTTGTGATAGACAGTTTTGAAAGGGTTGCATCCAGTCATAAATAATAATAGTCCAATTGAAAACAATTTAAGCATAACAGGACTATAGCCAATTTCTTTTATTAAAAATAGAGTTATTTTTATCTAGATTTTTCTTTCAACGTAGATATGAAATGCCCTATCTACAGACCAAAAACACTTTCATCTAAACCAATAAGGCGTAAACGTTTTCGAATTTCTGTCAAAGTAGTAAGATGCATATTACTAAATCTGTGGGGTTTATGAATGCCCAGCATTGCTTTTCCGCCTCCAGGCAAGCTAAAATATATATGGGGAGCATTTGAATCTACTCCTTCAATTTCAACAAAGCCTTTAAGTTTTTTTAAGAAGTTTATTGCATCTGTATATTTTGGCGCTCTATTTGTAAAAAAATTACTGGCTAGTCGAATTGTTTCTGCATCAAATTCCATGGAGGGTCTATCTGGAGATGCCGAGGAGGCAGCAGCAGAGGCAGCAGCAGCTGAAGGGGCTGCGGATTCAGAGGGTTCAGAAGAAAGATCTTCATCACCAAAAAAATTGGCCGCCTGATATTCTTCGCGCAATCTTGTACGTTTTGCAAGTCTTAACTCTGATGCTTCTTGATTGGCTCGGGCAATTTCCAGTTGTTTTATGGATTCTTTAATTCTTTGGTTTTCAATTTCAATTGCGGCTGTTCTCTCTTTTTCAGCTTGTTCTTCTGCGGCTAATCTATCTTTTTCTTCCTGTTCGCTAGCTGCGACCTCTGCAGCGGCAGCGTGTTCCACTCTCTCAGCTTTTCTTAATTCTTCTTGATGCAATTGACTCGCCATAAATTCTTTATATTTTTCTTCTTGGGCTGCGAACTCTTCTTCTTGTTTTCTTAGTACTTCTTTCAACAAGATCTGCTGGGCCTCTTCTTCTTTTTCTTGTCTTATAAATTCTGCAAGGCGGGCTTCTTCATCAGAGGATCTAACAAGATCTTCAGAAAATTCTTTTCTGGCATCAGGAGCCATTCCACCTGCTTTTTTGATTTCTTTTTCAAGTTCTTTTAACTTTATAAACCTTGTATTATGATCTCTACCATGAAGTAATTCGGCTATATTCAAGAGATCACGCATAAAGTTTTTTAGTTTTTTATTTCTTCTATATTTTTTTGCAATGCTCAATATTTTGTTTCTTACAGTGCCCGTTATCTCTTTCGTGCGAACTAAGCTATCTAAGTGTTTTTCTTGGTCTTTTGCAGAAAGGTGATAAACAGAAGAGAAAAATATACCTGCTAAAACTGTATCATCAGAAGGGTGGGGAAGACTGGAAGATTTTGCAGCACTATTTAAGGCATTACCAAATAGGGATAAAGGATTCAGTTTTTTTGCCTCAAAATTTTTAGAATTTAAGTAAAAAATGGGTTTTACGTCATCACTAAGTACGTCTATAATTGGAATAAATTCTGAATTACCTGTATACACTAATGTAACCTTACTTAGTAAATTTTTATAAAAGTTTATTAATTGCTCTAATTCATAAGCATATGCATAAGTGGCAAGTTCTTTTATGCCAGAGATTGACTCTTTGTGAGTTGCTAATGGATAAAATAAATCAGATTGCTTTAAAGAAGAGAAATCCCCTGATTCTAAAACTTCTCTTAATTGCTTTTCTTCCTGACTCATTTGTTGATATAATCCCTTAACTGACCTTAAAGCTAATTCTGATAGCATTATGGTTGGATCAGTTGATTTTTCAGATCTTGAAAGAAAAACTGACTCCAGAGCCAATTCTTTTAATTTTTGTTGGCTTTCGATCCATCTTTTGAAAGCTTTTTCAGGGTTTAATTCTATCAGTAACGAAAATAATTTTTTGCCAGAATAAAAACAGTCGTCAGCCAATTCACCTAACCGAGAGGCTTCTTCCCGTACCATGGGACTATATTCTTCTGGATATGAAAATTGTTTTCTTAGAATCCTCATGGCTTCATCGGCAGATTTTGCAAGAGTTTTTTTGTCACCATTTTGATTTATGACAAATAGACACCTCTCAAATTCAGGATTCTGTATCTTTAATAATAGCTGTAGAAAATAAACCTTCTTCCATTGCGGCTTCACCTGCAGCAACCATTCCCAAACATCTGAAATCTTCAGCAACTTCTGTAGGGTCAAATACTTTCCACTGTTTTGGTGTGTGATCTTTTCCAGATACATCAGAACTTGCGCTTGCTGCGGCAGCTGCACAATGGGCGTCATTGCTTATTAAGCTGATTAATAAAAATAAAAGTATTTGAATTTTTTTTCCCATTTTCTTCCTTATCCATAGGCACATAAAATATGTAAAAAGTTTTTTTTCTTTTTCAATGTTCTTGAGGTCTATAAGAATTGAATTTCAATATGAAAAACATGTGACTATTGATAAAGTTAAAGAGTGAAAAAAGAAGTGGTATGTTTCAGATTTTTCACTAGCAAGAAATACACCTTCTATTTAATAAAATTACAATAGGAATAAAATAGAGGCGTTGAGATTATTTCTTCAGAAATTCACGTTCTAGCCAGTGGATGGTATAGTCTCCCTTGACCATTTTTTCATCACGGCTGATTTTTTTGTGCAAAGGAATTGTCGTTTTTATACCAGAGATAATATATTCTGACAGGGCCCGACGTGTTCGGACGATACATTCTTGCCGGTTATGACCCCAAACAATTAATTTTGCAACCATGCTGTCATAATGTGGAGGAACGGTATATCCTGTATAAATGGCACTGTCAACACGTACACCATACCCGCCAGGAGGATGATTAAAATCAATTTTCCCAGGGGAAGGCATAAAAGTTTCAGGGTCTTCCGCATTGATCCGACATTCAATGGCGTGGCCATTAATTTTTATATCTTCTTGTTTTATATCCAGGGCTTCGCCTGCAGCAACACGAATTTGTTCGCGTACCAAGTCAACGCCCGTTACTTTTTCTGTAACAGGATGTTCAACTTGAACCCGGGTATTCATTTCAATAAAAAAGAATTGCCCGTCTTCATACAAAAATTCAACGGTCCCAAGACCACGATAGCCAAGCTTTTTCATCGCATTGACACACCGCATTCCAATATCATGACGTTGCTTTTCTGTGATTACTGGGGAAGGGGCTTCCTCCCATACTTTTTGGTGACGGCGTTGAACGGAACAATCACGTTCACCAAGATGAACAACATTGCCGTAATTATCTGCCAAAATCTGAATTTCAATGTGACGCGGGCGGCCCAAATATTTTTCAATGAATACTTCGTCATTGCCAAAGTTTGCGCGGGCTTCGTTACGGGCAATTGTATATTTTTCCCTAATATCTGCATCATTTTGTGCAACCTGCATGCCTTTTCCACCCCCACCAGCAGTGGCTTTGATCAAAACAGGATATCCCATAGCATTGGAAACTTTGACGGCGTCTTCTGTTGTTTTTACGGCACCGTCTGAACCAGGAACAACCGGAATACCAAGTTCTTCAACGGTTTTCTTTCCAGAAATTTTATCACCCATCAGGGTAATGTGGTCGGCTTTTGGTCCGATAAAAGTCATTCCATGTTCTTCGACAATGCGGGCAAAGGTGGCATTTTCAGATAAAAATCCATAGCCTGGGTGAATGGCTTCGGCACCAGTTACTTCGGCAGCGGCGATAATGGACTGAATGTTAAGATAACTTTCAGCAGCAGAAGCAGGCCCAATACATACGGCTTCATCTGCCAAACGTACATGCATGGCATCAGTATCAGCCTTGGAATGCACAGCAACAGTTTTAATCCCCATGTCTTGGCAGGCGCGGTGAATTCTTAGGGCGATTTCTCCACGATTGGCAATCAAAACTTTTTTAAACATAAGATACCTCTAGATAATAATATAGAATTATATAATTTTCTTATTCAACAATCATTAATACATCGTCATATTCAACTGGTGTACCGTCTTGAATAAAGATTTCTGTAACCGTACCGGATTTGTGTGCGCGGATTTGGTTCATAACTTTCATGGCTTCAACAATCATGACTGTTTCGCCTTCTTTTACCTTGGATCCAACTTTAACGTATGGTTCTGCACCAGGTTGAGAAGAAGAATAAGCCGTTCCAACCATCGGAGATTTAACAGCACCAGGATTATTTGCAGGGTCTGATTTAACAGCAGGGGCTGGTGTTTCAGCTGCAGGTGCAACTGGTGCAGCCATAGGCATTTGAACTTGTGCAGGGCCCATGATATTGCGGGCAACTTTAATCCGGCACCCATCAACTTCGTATTCAATTTCGCTTAAGTCTGTTTCTTTAAAAAGTTCTGCCAGGCTTTTTACGGCTTCGGCATCAATTTTTAAGAATGAGTTTCCAACTTTTTTTGGTGTTTTATCTTTACTCACGACGACTCCTTTTTATCTTTCACATTCAAATTTATACTGTTATTTGCAAAAAAATGCAATCTTTCAAATTTTTAAATACTTTAGTTTATAACTGTTCTGGAATATGTTTTAGGTGCTTTTTTCTTTCACGGTGAACAATATACAATCCACAAGCAATAATCAAAGCGGATCCAAGCAAAACATCCAAAGTTGGTTTTTCGCCAAAGAAAACATCCCCAAAAATTACGCCCCATATCATTAAGGTGTAAAACATGGGGGCAACAATCGTGGCTTCAGCAAAGCGATAGGACATGGCAATAAAAATGTGTCCCATTGTTCCAGCAAACCCAAGCAAAGTCATTAATAGAATTTGGCTTAAAGTAGGGGTTACCCAAAAGAATGGGCATAACAGACCCCCAATGACACAAGTTGTGACAGTGTAATAAAAGACAGTTGTAAAGGCCTTGGTATCTTTTCCAAAGCGGCTGGCATAAATCATAACCACGGCTTCTAGAAAAGCTGCCAAAATGGCAAAGGCAGCACCTTCAAATCCTAAGTGTCCAGAAGGGTGCGCAATAAATAATACCCCTGAAAACCCAATGATTGTGGCTGTCCAACGATGGGGGCCAACAATTTCTTTAAGCATAGGAAAGGCAAGGGCCGTGACAAATAAAGTTGTGGCGAAAGATATGGCTGTCGCATCGGCCATCGGTAATAGGGCAAAAGACCAATATAAAAAGACCAACTGAAAAAAGCCAAGGGATCCGCGCCAAATCTGTTGTTTTGGATTATTAACTTTCAATAAATTTTCAGATTTACGAAACTTGGCATAGATCAACATTAAGAAAGAAGAAATCAATCCACGGAAAAAAATTAATTCGTTGGCAGGTAGATCATTTGCTGTTGCTTTGGCCACCGCATTTGTAATTCCAAAGAAAAACATCCCCAGAATCATACATAAACATCCAAGGTAAACAGTTTTTGTATGGCTGCGTTGTTTTGTTGTCATATCAATGCTTTCTTAAAAGTTTAAAACGATACTTTTTATATAGGTATGACGTTTGGTGATTTTAACCCAGCTCTGTCTCTTGAACATGTTCTACCTTGCGGATACGTTCGCGGTGAACGATATACATACCACTTGCAAAAATCAGAGGAACCCCAAAAATTAAGGATGTGCTTAAAGTTTCGCCCCAGAAAATATATCCAAACATAGCCCCCCAAATAATCAGGGTATAAAGCATTGGTGCCACAACAACTGCAGGGGCAACACTGTAAGCATACACAATGAAAATATGTCCAAGACAACTGACAAGACCCAATACAGCAAGAGAAAATAGGTTTTCCATACTGGGTGTTTGCCATTGGAAGGGGACAATAAGGGCGGCAATTAATGTGATAATAGCCGTGTGATAAAAAACACTTGTAATGGGCTTGTCTTTTTTAAGAAGACGGGACCAAACCATAACCATACTTTCAATCGCAGCAGATGTTATTGCAACCGTGGCCCCAAGCATTGTGACATCCCCTGTTGGGCGCGCAATAATTAAAACACCAATAAACCCAACAATGACAGCGGCCCATCTTGGCAAGCCAACATGTTCACGCAGCATGGGATAGGCTAATGCCGTGATAAAAGGGGTGCTGGCAAAAGTAAAAGCCGTTGCCTCAGGCAAGGGTAAAAGGGAGAATGACCAAAATAAAGTATACAGCCCAAAAAATCCAACCACACCACGGGTGATTTGAAGTTTGGGGTTATGCGATTTCAGCCAATGCAATTTCTTGGTTACAACAAGATACATCATCATATAGAAAATAGAAAACAAACTGCGCATGAAGACAACTTCGATTACAGGCAGTTCTTCGGATGTTTTTTTAATCAGGGCATTTCCTATACCAAACATTAACATTCCCATGGCCAAAGACGCACACCCAACGTAGGCAGCGATCTTAGGTGACATATTGTTCATAATTTTAAGCTTAGCCATGGTTATATTCCTTTAATTTTCTGGATTATTTTCTTCTGTAATTTCTTGAGGGTTCTCAATCAAATGATAATCCAATGTTTTCTTCAAAGCTGTTTTTAAGTCAACGCTTGGTGTCCAGTCAAGATGTTTTTGCGCATTTTCAATGGATGGAACACGCGCTGACACATCTTCATAGTGTTTTCCAAAATGCTTGGCACTGTCAATAATTTCAATTTTTGCCACATCAACAAGATGTTTATGGGATGGATAATCTTTCATCACGTCCAACAGAATATCAACAACTTCTTTAATAGAATAGTCATTTTTTGGATTTCCCACATTGAAAATTTGACGGGAAGCAGCCCCATTCTTGTTTTCGATGATCTTCATCAACGCATCCACACCATCTTGAACATACGTAAAGCAACGACGTTGCTTGCCGCCATCCACCAATTTAATGGGGCGTTGGAATAAGATATTGCTGATGAATTGGATAACAGCACGGGAACTGCCTTCTTTTGGCGCATAAACATCATCCATTTTTGGCCCTAACCAGTTAAAAGGACGGAAAATCGAATAATCAAGATCATTATGAATACCATAGGCATAAATAACACGATCCAATAATTGTTTTGAACAAGAATAAATCCAACGTTGTTTGTGGATGGGTCCCAAAACAAGGTTTGATGTTTCTTCGTTAAAGTTTTCATCTTGGCTCATGCCATAAACTTCGGACGTAGATGGGAAAATAATGCGTTTATTGTACTTAACACACAAACGAACGATATCCAGATTGGCTTCAAAATCCAATTCAAAAACACGCAAAGGAAACTTAACGTACATGGCAGGATTTGCAATGGCCACCAAAGGAAGAACCACATCACACTTGCGAATATGATATTCAATCCATTCTTTGTTGATTGTAATATCGCCTTCAAAAAATTTAAAACGGGGGTTTCCAAGACAATTCCCAAGTTTATTGCGTTCCATATCCATTCCAAAAACTTGCCAGTCAGTTTGTTTTAAAATGGTTTCTGTTAGCCAGTTTCCAATAAACCCGTTAACCCCTAAGATTAATACTTTTTTTGACATTATTCTTTTCCTTTTTTAGTTTTTGTTTCAATGATTTCGCGAATAACGAAACGTTGTTTTCTTGATACTTGTTGATACGTTCTGCCCACATATTCACCGATAATACCAATACCCATAATGGCGACACTGATTAAGAAAATGATGATGGCCAAAAGGGTGAAAACCCCTTCAACTTCGGGGCCGAAAAAGATGCGGCGTAAGCCCAAATAGATAACCAATAAAAAGCTTAACGTCGATACAATCATCCCAAAAAATGTAAAGAATTGAATGGGCAATAATGAAAAACTTGTGGCCAAATCAATGGCAACACGAATTAAATGATAGATACTGTATTTGGAATCGCCTTCTTCCCTGGCATCGTGACGCAAACCAACCTCGATCGGGTTTCGTGCCAATTTCCATGCAAGTACAGGAATAAAGGTAGAACTTTCGCCCCCATCAACAATGCGATCAACAATCTGTTTTGAATAGGCCCGGAACATGCAGCCTTGGTCTTGCATTTTTGCATCTGTGATAAAACCACGCACCCAGTTGGCAAAGCGGCTGCCCCAGTGGCGTAAAAAGAAATCACTGCGTTTCAGGCGGTAACTGCCGACAACATCATGCCCTTTTTCAAATTTTTCCAAAAGTTTGGGAATTTCTTCCGGTGGGTTTTGAAGATCCGCATCCAGATTAATGATAACTTCGCCACGGCAATTTTCAAAAGCCGCCATAATGGCCATGTGCTGACCGAAATTTCCCATAAAATCAATGATACGTACTTCGGGATGTTGTTTTTGAAGCTTCTTTAAAATATCAATGGATTTGTCAGAACTTCCGTCATTGGTATAAATAACTTCAAAAGGTTTTTTGATATCTTTTAAAACCTTCATCAACCTTTTGGAAAGTGTTTCAAGACTTTCTTCTTCGTTATATACAGGCACAACAATTGATATATACGGCGTTGTCATTTTTTATCCTTTTAATACATATTTAATGGCATTAACCACATCATCTTGATCTTTTTCCGTCATCGTTGGAAATAAGGGCAGACTTAGGCAACGTTCTGCCACATATTCTGTATGGGGGAAATCTTCAGCCTTATATCCGTACGTTTCTTTGTAATATGTAAATGTGTGACAGGCTTGATAATGAAGGCCTGTGCCAATATTTAAATCTTTTAATTTTTCCATAAATTCATTACGGGATAGGCCTGCCTTGTCAGTATCCAAAAGGGGAATAAATAAATGCCAAGCATGTTTATGATCGTAAGATAGGGATTCTGGCAAAATCAATTCCTTAACATCTGCCAATAAATCATAATACCTGTTGGCCAAATGCGTGCGTTTTTCAATAAAACCAGCAAGCTTTGGTAACTGATGAAGCCCCAGGGCTGCCTGCATATCCAACATATTATATTTAAACCCAGGATAAATCACATCATATTCTTGGGAACCCGATTTTGAAAAACGATTAAAGGCATCACGGTCAATGCCATGAAATTTGTAAACGTTCATTTTTTTAACGGCGTTTTCATCCCGGCAAACAATGGCGCCACCTTCACCTGTTGTCATATTTTTATTTGGGTGAAAACTGAAAACTTGGATATCACCAAAGGATCCAATGCGCTTGCCTTTATATTCAGTACCAATGGAATGCGCCGCATCTTCAATAACTTTCAGATTATATTTTTTCGCAAGATCATAAATAACATCTAAGTCAGCAGGGGCCCCTGCATAATGCACCGGCATAATGGCTTTTGTTTTTGGTGTAATGGCCTTTTCAATTTGTGTAACATCAATTTGATAAGTTTTTGGATCAATATCAATCAAAACAGGTTTAAATCCTGCTTGAACAATTGTATTCAATGTCGCAATAAACGTATACGAAGTTGTGATAACTTCATCCCCTTCCTTGGAATCAAGGGAAAGTAGGGCAAGATGAAGGCCAGCTGTCGCAGAATTAATGCACAAAGCATGCGGAGCCTGGTGATAATCTGCCAGCATTTCTTCGAACTTTTTAACCTTTGGCCCCGTTGTAATCCAGCCAGATTTAAGGCAAGAAATTACTTCAGTGATTTCATCATCTGTAATTGTAGGGCGGGCAAACTGTAAAAAATCTTCTCTGGGCTTCAAAATTGTACTCCTTCAGCATCTAGAAAATAGCATAAAGATGAATAATCGCCAACTTAATATGTTAGGGAAAAATGATTTAATAAGCAGGCATCGTTATTGTTTTTGCCTGTGCAGATTTTTGTAAGGCGGCTTGTGGTATACGGTTGCAAACCAATATTTGATTGTCATGTTGACCAAGAATCATGGGTGTAAACCATTTTTGATTAATCAAGTTGTTATTGTAAAGTTCAAGCTTTGTAAAGATGCAGACATAATCCTTACTTTGCCAGGCATCAATCACATCTTGGTGATTATAGGTCAGGCGTTCTGTCTTATGGGGCTCCATCTTTTGGCCAAATTCAAGTTCGTTAGTCCAGTTGTGAATGGTAATAAGTTTATTCAGGTACACAGGTAAATCATGATAATAAGTCGAATAACTGATGATTTTGGTGTCTTCTGGCATAACTTTTTTAAGCTTTTCAACCAAGGGCTTGATGGAAATCTTATTGGCATGAACAGACGCAAGATTTGCCGTGACTATTATAAGAAAGCCACTAAGTAAAATGGCACAAAAGGCCCAGAAATTTCCCTTCCAAAGACGAAGAACAGGGGGCACCACGGCAGAAAACCCAAGAATAAAATAAAGGGTGATAATATAAGGTTTTAATTTAAGAAACAGATCCAAATCAATTCGTTGAATGCCATAAAAACCAGCCAACATAATGGTTAGACAGATTCCACTGAAAACAAATATTTCAAATCGCAGGCTTTGCTTTTTTTGAATGCAATCCGATATGTGGTTTGCTGTTATTAAGGCCAATGCTGGGAAAATTGGTAAAATATAAGGAATTAATTTTGAATTGGACAGGCTGAAAAAAACAAAAGGAATCAAGGCCCAAAGCAAAAAGAATAAAATATTGGGATTTTTCTTTGCAGATTTTATGTTTTCATACAGGGCTTTGATCATGAAAGATGTCCAAGGCATAAACCCCGCAATAATAACGGGAACAAAAAACCAAAAGGGTTGATAGCGCCGATGAACCGTCGTTAAAAATCGGTTGAAATGTTCATTGATAAAATAGAAATCAAAAAATTCTGGGTTTTTAAGGCTGACCAAAATATGCCACGGGGTGGCGATTGCAAAAAATATTAAGATGCTGGTGGGCAAATAAAGTTGGCCCAATAATTTCCAGTTGTTTGTTAAGGTTATCCAGATAAGAACAATTAAGCCAGGCAAGGCCAACCCAATAAGCCCTTTAGTTAAAACGGAAAAGGCGGCAAAAAGGGCGGCACAATACATGAAAAATCGACGTTGGTTGTTTTGTAAATTGACCGCTGTTATGAATGATAATAAACAAGCCGTTAGAAAAAAGGAAACGCCCATATCCAAGGTGATCAATTGGGATAATACAATATAAAGTAGGCTGGATCCCAATACAGTTGCAGCAATTAATCCAGACGAACGATTAAACAAAAAGCGCCCCGCCGCATAAACCATGAAACAACAAAATAACCCCATAAGGGCAAGAGGTAAACGCATCGCCCATTCTTTAATGCCCAAAGTTTTAATAAAAAAGCTTTGGATCCAATACATTAACGGGGGCTTTTCAAAATATTTAAGACCATTTAGGCGAGGGGTAATATAATCACCGGTGGTAACCATTTCCCTTGGGATTTCAACATAACGGCCCTCATCCGGAACGGCAAAGGGGCGCAGATCGAGGAACCCAAATAGAATAGGGCCAAGAATTAAAAATAGGATAAAAAAATCTTTCCAATAGGGGGTGTTTGGATTGGATATAATTTTAAAGATTTTTTCTTTCATACCTTAATCTTTAGGCTTCATTGTTGGGAAGGCAATCACATCCCTTATACTTGTGGCATTTGTCAAAAGCATGATCAAACGGTCAATTCCAATACCCAAACCACCTGTTGGAGGCATCCCGTGTTCCAAGGCATTAATAAAGTCAGCGTCCATGTGTTGGGCTTCTTCATCGCCTGCTTCACGTTGGGCAACTTGGCCTTCAAAACGTTGATGTTGATCAATGGGATCATTTAATTCTGAAAAAGCATTCGCAATTTCCCATGTATTAACGAAAGTTTCAAAGCGTTCGGTTAAGCGAGGGTTGCTGCGATGAACCTTCGCCAAGGGTGAAATATCCAAAGGAAGTTCTGTAACATGAGTGGGCTGAATCAAATTGGGTTCAACTTTTTCTGCAAAGACGGCTTCAACCACATGACCCCAAGATTCGGCGCCCTTTAAGGGAATACCGCCAATTTTCTTGGCTGCGACAAGGGCTTCATCTGCTGTTTTGAAAGTATCGAAATCAATGCCCGTTGCCTCTTTAACCAAAGTCAGCATGCTTTTACGCTGCCAAGGCCCTTTGAAATTAATGACGGAATCTCCGTAGGGAACTTCGTAAGTACCCAATACTTTTTCACAAATATGAATAACAATGTTTTCTGTTAAATCCATCATGGTTTCAAAATCAGCAAAGGCTTGATACATTTCAACCATTGTAAATTCAGGATTATGGCGGGGGGAAACCCCTTCGTTTCTAAAACAACGATTGATTTCAAAAACTTTGTCAGACAATCCACCGATAATAAGACGTTTTAGGTGTAATTCAGGCGCCACACGTAAATACATATCCATTCCATATGCATTGTGGTGGGTAACAAATGGCTTTGCTGTTGCACCCCCTGGGATGACGTGTAGCATAGGGGTTTCAACTTCTAAAAACCCTTCATTGGCTAAATAATTACGGATATCAGAAATAATCTGGCTGCGTGTGCGCAGGCGACTACGGCTTTCTGGCGTCACGATTAAATCGATGTAGCGCTGGCGATACCGTTTTTCAATATCCGTCAGCCCATGATATTTTTCTGGCAAGGGCAATAGGGATTTACACAATAATTCCATGTTTTGGGTATTAATTGTAAGTTCCCCGCGTTTTGTGCGACGGACAATACCTTCGATTCCAATCCAATCCCCCATATCCAAAAGCTTTGCCAGTGCCAGAATTTCTTCGCTGACACTGTTTTTATGGGTGAAAACCTGAATGCGACCTGATTCATCAAGCAAATCAATAAACATACCGCTGTTGCGAATGGCCATAATACGGCCGGCAATGCGCACAACATCAGTTGTTTCTTCGTCATCTTTTAAGTCTTTGTATTTTTCATGAAGATCTTTTGCAATCGCAGATCTTTCATATTTGTAAGGGTAGGGGTTAAGGCCCATTTCCTTAAGTTTTTCGATTTTTTGAATGCGAATGTCGCGCAATTGATTTTCTGTTGATAATTTTTCAGTCATCTTAGCTTATAATTTTCTTTTCTTTTAATAAGGTTTGTAATTCGCTGTCATTATACATTTCACGAATGATGTCACAGCCCCCAATAAATTCCCCTTTAACATATAATTGTGGGATGGTTGGCCAGTCACTAAATTCTTTAATACCTTGACGCATTTCAGGATCTTCCATCACATTAACAGGATGAAATTCAACTTCTAAATTTTGAAGGATTTGGGAAACAACAGAAGAAAAACCGCACATAGGAAAATTTGGGGTTCCCTTCATAAATAAAACGACATCATTATCTTTAATCTGTTTTTCAATTAATTTAAAAATTGGTGGGTTTTCCATTTTATTTTTCCTCAGTTTTTAAAGCCATCGCATGTAACGTGCTGCCCATATGACCTTTCATTGCTTTGTATACCATTTGATGTTGCTGGACGCGTGATTTTCCTTTGAAAGCCGAAGAAATCACTTTGACCGCATAATGGTCACCGTCACCAGCCAAATCCTGAATTTTTACTTCAGCATCAGGCAGCGCCTCTTTAATATACTTAACAATTTCGTTTTCTGCTAAAGCCATTTTTATACCTTATCGCTAAGTTTGTAAATGTCTTGTTTTGGATTGGGTTTAGAATTTTCTTTTGAATTTTCTGCGTGTTGCGGCAAAAGTTTTAAACGTTCTGCAACTTCTAATAAACTGATGTATCGAAATTTAAATTTATTTTCACTGGCATCTTCCCATAAACGACAGGTTTTTGGGGAAATTTCATTACCAATCATAACTTTGATGTCTTCTTCTTCATAAGAAAAGTGACGGCCATAACTAAGGCTGAAATTTGCCAATTTTAATTTAATACCTGAAAATAACCCACTTAGAAAATCATTAGTCCGCCGGGTAGCTTCCTCAATTTGGTCCATTTCATCCACAGTTGCCCAACCCATGCTTTCAATATGGGATTTATCAACCAAACAAAGATTTTCAGAATCTGTATCTTCAAAGGCATCAATGTAATATTCAATCATGGGCTTTGGTAATTTGGTCCCTTCAATAAGGCCAAACTTACGCATCATATTACCAGCCGCATAATTACGCATAACAACACGAAAAGGAAACATATCCAGGCAGTGAACCATCTGTTCCCGCATATTCAGTTGCGCAATGAAATGTGTGGGGATATTTAAATCTGAAAGCTTTTGCATAAGGAATCCAGAAATTGTGTTGTACAAAATTCCGTTTCCATGAATTGGGCCGTGGGCTGAAAGTTGAATTAAAGAACTTGGCCCATCTTTGAATTGAAGAATTAAAGAATTGGAATCATTGCATTCATAAATTTTTTTGTTGTTGCCTTCAAAAATTAATTTGCCTTTTTGCATTAATAGTTCCAATCCAAGTGTTTGTTAAATCTATCTTATAAGTAAACTGTTTATAGGATTTTTCAACTACTTATTGAAAGTTTTTTATCATTGTTTCGCCAATTTCTGCAGGGGATTTTGATACAATAACACCTGCACTTTTTAAGGCTTCAATTTTATCTTCAGCACCCCCTTGGCCCCCAGAAATAATGGCACCTGCATGGCCCATGGTACGCCCTTTGGGGGCTGTAAGGCCTGCAATAAAGCCAATAACAGGCTTTTTGTTCTTTTGTGATTTGATGAAAGCGGCTGCGTCTTCTTCGGCATTTCCACCAATTTCCCCAATCATTACGATGGCTTCAGTTTCTGGATCTGCATAGAAAAGTTCCAGGCAATCAACAAAATTTAATCCATTAACAGGATCCCCACCAATACCAATACAGGTGGATTGTCCCAATCCAGCCACGGTTGTTTGGTGAACGGCTTCGTAAGTTAAAGTTCCTGACCTTGAAACAATTCCAACTTTGCCGGGTTTGTGAATGTATCCTGGCATAATACCAATTTTACATTGATTGGGCGTTATGATGCCTGGGCAGTTGGGGCCAATCAAAGTTGTTTTTGACCCTATCAAAGCCCGCTTTACTTTAACCATGTCTAAAACAGGAATCCCTTCGGTAATGCACACAACCAATGGAATTTCAGCCTCGATTGCTTCCAAAATTGATTCAGCAGCAAAGGCGGCAGGGACATAGATAACAGAGGCATCAGCCTTTGTTTTTTCTTTGGCATCAATAACAGAATCAAATACAGGCAGGCCCAAATGCTTTGATCCACCTTTACCAGGCGTTACACCGCCAACCATTTTTGTGCCATATTCAATGGCTTGTTCTGAATGAAAGGTTCCTTGATTTCCAGTGAACCCTTGGCAAATAACTTTTGTATTTTTATTAATTAGGACTGACATTATTTGCCCCCTTTCACAGCAGATACAATTTCTTTTGCAGCATCATCCAAACCATCGGCTGCTGTAATTTTTAACCCTGATTTGGCAAGCAGTTCTTTGCCTTTTTCTACATTTGTACCTTGCAGACGTACTACCAATGGCACAGAAAGTTTGGTTTCTTGGGCCGCTGCAATAATACCTTCGGCAATAACATCACATTTCATAATGCCCCCAAATATATTAACCAAGATTCCTTTAACTTTGGTATCTGCCAAAATAATTTTAAAGGCTTCGGTTACTTTTTCTTTTGTGGCGCCGCCACCAACATCTAGGAAGTTCGCCGGATCCCCGCCATGAAGTTTAATGATATCCATGGTGGCCATCGCCAAGCCGGCCCCATTAACCATACAGCCGATATTGCCATCCAATGAAATATAGTTCAGATCATATTCACTGGCTTCCAATTCTTTTGGATCTTCTTCATCCATATCCCGATAAATTTTTATATCTGGATGGCGGTATAAAGCATTGCTGTCAAATGACATTTTGGCATCCAAGGCATATAAATCATTTTCTTTTGTGATGACCAAGGGATTAACTTCCAATAAAGAGGCATCCGATTCCACAAATGCTTTATAAGAATTTTTAACAAATTGGCCCATTAACTTTGCTGTTTCTTTAGGTATCCCAAGGGCTTTGTTCAAGTAACGAATATGATGTCCACAAATACCTGTCACAGGATCAATGGTAATTTTAAAGATTTTTTCAGGTGTTTTTTCAGCAACTTCTTCAATATCCACACCACCTTCTGAGGATGCAACAATGGTAACGCGTTTGGTTTCACGGTCAATTAAGATGCTGTAATACAGTTCATTTTCAATGTTGCAACCACTTTCCACATATACAAAGCGAACTTTTTTACCCTCTTTGGAAGTCTGTGGCGTTACAAGATTCATGCCAATCATGTCTTTTGTTAAGTCCCCAACTTCTTCAACAGATTTGGCAAGCTTAATCCCGCCGCCTTTACCGCGCCCCCCAGCATGAACTTGGGCTTTTACAACCCATACATTGGATGGAATATCGCGGGCGGCCTCCATTGCCTCCCTAGGGTTTAAGGCAACAGATCCTGGAAGAACAGGAACTTGAAATTTTTTCAATAATTGTTTTGCTTGGTATTCATGAACGTTCATTTTAGAACCTTTCTATTTAACTGAGGCTAGTAATTTTTTGACAGCGCTTACAGAATTATCAAAAGCTTGTTTTTCTTGAGTGTTTAGAGGCAGTTCAATTATTTTTTCCACCCCATTTTTGCCAATCACAACAGGAACACCAAGGTATAAGTCTTTAATACCATATTCCCCATTTAATTTTGCAGCACAAGGTAAAATAAGACGTTTGTCTTTTAAATAGGATTCAGCCATTTCAATGGCCGCAGCGGCTGGAGCATAAAAGGCAGACCCAGTTTTAAGAAGACCAACAATTTCACCCCCACCATTGCGAGTGCGATCAATAATGGCATCCAGTTTTGCCTGGGTTGTCCATCCCATTTTTACCGTTTCTGGTAAAGGAATACCTCCGATACTTGAAAAACGTGGCAAAGGAACCATGGTATCGCCATGCCCCCCCATAACTGTGGCGACAACGTCGTTAACAGATACATTATATTCTTCAGCCAAAAAACTGCGAAATCTTGCTGTGTCTAGAATCCCAGCCATGCCCACAACTTTGTTGGCAGGGAGGCCAGATTCTTTTCGCATCACCCAAACCATGGCGTCCAAAGGATTAGTAATTGTGATAACAAAAGCATTGGGGCAATATTTTTTAATATTATGGGCAACACTTGTGATGACTTTTTTATTGATTTCGATTAAATCATCGCGACTCATCCCCGGTTTGCGGGGGCTGCCGGCTGTAACAATAACCACATCGGCGTCACGCATATCCGCCATATCATTGCTGCCCGTGATTTGACTGTCAAAGCCTTCAACAGGGCCTACCTGATTTAAATCTAAGCCTTTACCTTGGGGGATGCCTTCTGCAATATCCAGTAAAACAATGTCACCAAGTTCTTTCATGCCTGATAACAAGGCAAGTGTTCCACCAATATTTCCTGATCCGATTAATGCAATTTTTTTACGCATGAATTTCCTTGGGTTGCTTTTTTAAGGTTGTTTCTAAGTTTATTTTATTGGATTCAAAAATCATTCAATTTATTTTAAACGCCAGTGGAACCAAACCCACCTGAACCGCGGGTGGTTTCAGCTTCGGATAAGTCACTTGTTTCTTGCCATTTGGCCTGAACCACTGGGGCAATGACCATCTGGGCGATGCGCATACCACGGGTAATTGTCAGGTCTTCTTCGCCCATATTAATCATAATGGCCTTGATTTCACCACGATAATCCGCGTCAATGGTTCCGGGGGCATTTAATACAATCAATCCTTGTTTCGCACTTAATCCAGAACGAGATCGGATTTGGGCTTCGAAGTTATGGGGCAAAGCAATCGCAAACCCACAAGGCACAACTGCGCGCTGGCCAGGAATTAAATGAATATCTTGATCAATAGCCGCAGCCAAATCAGCCCCAGCACTTTGTTCTGTACCGTAAGTTGGCAAGGGAAGCCCCTTGCCGTTATCCAGAATTTTAATGCGAATATTTGTCATTAAAATACAGGGTAGCTGATGTAAGGGGATAGCCCTTGTAACATTAAACCATCAGAGCGGCTTAGAAGATCTTGATGTTTTTGACAAAAATCATCAGGGACAGAGATATTATTCCAATCAACTTGTTTAAATTCTTTGATTGTATTTTTGCCGACCACAAATTTTCTGTCTTTTAAAGAGGCTTTGATAACATAGTCACCTTCAGTCGCATCACGGTCAGCCACAGCAGACAAGGATAGACGAGCCATTTGTTCGCTTGATGGATCAATTGTTCCAGATTGAACCATGTCTTGTGTCATTTGATCAAAGTCATCTAAAAGGATTTTGACATCAAGCTCTGGGAACCCATTTTTGATTTTTGCATTAAGGTCCATTTCCAATTTAAATTTTCCTATCTTAATCTCAACTTCACCAGACACAGCGGCTTTTGTTTCTTCAAGTTCATTCATAATGCCCCCAATCGGAGGCAATCGCCCAGAATTTGATTCACAACTTTCATTGATTTTTTGACGTAATTCTGTGTCTAAAGATTCAATTGCCTTGTTTAAAGCTTCGTAAGTTTTAAATTTGGAAATAACTTTACCTTTTAACTTTAACTTATCAATTACGATTGGTTTTGCTTTTGTGGCAAGTTCAATATTTCTTACAATAAATTCTGATTCGATTTCCGTGTTATTACCTTTTGATTCAGATTCAGATTTTGAAGAAATTTCATTGATTTTTACAGCAGCCCCTTCCACAGAATTTGTTGTAAAGTTTATATTATTGACGGTCCAACCTTTTTGAACCAGTTGCCCTTCTTTGTCTAAAGTTAAATCAACTGTTGCCTTATTTAGGTCAATCTCAACAGGGGTTTGACCATTTCTGTTTAGGCTTATTTTTACTTTTCCATCAAATTCAAGGTGCGTAGGGTTGAATACCCATGCTGAAATTTCTGGATTTTCAATTGTGTACGTAAATACTGTGCCTTTACGTTCTTGCGTCATGTTAAAGAAATCCCTTTTTTGAACAATTTTGAAAGGAAAACCCGAATAAGATGGTTCAGATCGATCAACTTTGAATCCATGGCTTTCAAGATATTCAATTGATTTTGCATCAATTTCTTTGACTTTTTGCATGCCGGCATACCAAGCAATTGAACATCCAACAAGAATGATACCAACGCTGGCAGCGATAAATTTGATTAGTTTGTTTTGTGATTTCTTTTTGGCCATGTTAACCCCTTATACTTTAATTTAATTTTTATACGATATCATTCTTGTAAAAACTTTTCAACCTCAAGCGCGGCCATGCATCCTTGACCGGCCGCAGTCACGGCTTGACGATATACCTTGTCTTGAACATCGCCTGCTGCAAAAACCCCGTGCACACTGGTTTTTGTGCCGCCTTTTTCAACTTTTAAATAGCCTTCTGAATCCATATCCAGGTGATCTTTGAAAATGCCTGTGGCCGGATCGTGCCCAATAGCAACAAAAACGCCCCCAACTTTAATTTCTTTTGTTTTTTCATCTTTGGTACTTTTTAGACGAAGGCCAGTGACTTCTTTTGGATCTTCTTTTCCAAGAATTTCATCTAGTTCATGATCCCATTCAACGTTGATGTTCTTGGTATTTAAAAGTTTGTCCTGTAATACTTTTTCCGCACGCAGTTTATCGCGGCGGTGAACAAGCGTAACGGACTTGCATATTTTTGAAAGATAAATGGCTTCTTCAACAGCAGAGTTCCCACCACCAATAACAGCCACATCCTGACCTTTAAAGAAAATCCCATCACATGTGGCACATGCAGATACCCCAAATCCTTTAAATTCTTTTTCACTTTCAATGCCTAACCAGCGGGCTTTGGCCCCTGTGCAAATAATTACAGATTGGGCAACGTATTCGTTGACATCCCCAGTGCAAGTGAAAGGAGGTGCAGAAAAATCAACTTTGTTAATGTAGTCAAAAATAATTTCTGTACCGACATTTTTGGCTTGTTTTTCCATTTGTTCCATCAACCAAGGCCCTTGAATGGCATCTTCAAACCCAGGATAATTTTCAACATCTGTTGTAATCATTAACTGACCACCAGGTTCTGCGCCTGTGACCAATAAGGGCTTAAGTCCCGCACGTGCCGCATAAATTGCTGCAGTATATCCAGCAGGGCCACTTCCAATAATTAATAAATCAGTTTTCTTTTGATCAGCCATAGGTTTTCCTTGTTAATGAAAAAGTTGATACTTGTTTATAACAGACTTGTGATTCTAAAATCAATTCCATGTTCATCAAAAATTGAACTTATTTTTCTTGTAATAAAGCCCCCAATCTAATATTTTAAAACTATAGTAATTAATAAATAATTTTAAGGATACACGAATGGCCAATACAATTGTAAATGCAACAGACAGCAACTTTGAAGCGGAAGTATTAAAATCAGATAAACCAGTTTTGGTTGATTTTTGGGCACCGTGGTGCGGCCCTTGTCGGATGTTATCCCCCATCATTGATAAATTAAATGAAGAACTTGGGGATAGTCTTAAAATTGTTAAAGTCGATATCGATTCCAACCCTGATACGCCGGCAAGCCTTGGTGTGAGGGGGGTACCAACAATGATGGTCTTCAAAGGCGGGGAAAAAGTTGGTTCCCATACAGGTGTTATGCCAGAAAGTGCTTTGAAAGAATGGATTAACGGCCTGTAATTTTCTACTCCATAAACTATAAGCCGCACATGCTTGTGCGGCTTTTTTTGTTGCTTGACAATGTGTATAGGATGGCGCCTTAATTAACAAAAGACAGGGGCAGCAGTGGAATATATTATAAAAATTCCTGAAGAATTTAAAAGATATGTAAATGTTATTGAAGATGGACTGCGGTCTTTATTAAGGGATCCGCAATGGCTTCCGTTCAGTTTAGCCAATCATTCTTGTTATGCCAGAATAACCCTTACCCCAAAAGCTGTTGAATATCTTGAAAAAATCAAAAAAACACCGAAGGCAAAAGGGGTGGAGGATGAACGTATTCTACAAACAGCCCTGATGTATGCCAAAAATGATCGTGATCGTCCGATAACCAAATATTGCCCATTTGTGGATTAACTTAAAATCAAAGTTTTAATATTATCTTCCTAGTAAAGTTTTTAAGTAAAAAGGGGAAATATGAATAAAATTATTCTGTATCAATGATCATTTTTTGACTAGTCAAGTTTAAAAGATTATGGTACCAAGACAAATATTGCTTATTTTTATGAAAATTTAATGAAGGAAGAAAAAACATGTCAAAAAGCATTCAAGAGAGGGTAGTTGATATCGTATCTGAAAAGGCAAACGTTGAAAAAGATAAGATCAAAGGAAGTTCAAGTTTTATTGATGACCTAGGTCTAGATAGTTTGGATACAGTTGAGCTTGTTATGGCTTTTGAAGAAGAATTCGACGTTGAAATTCCAGATGATGCAGCAGAAAAAATTCAAACAATTGATGATGCAACAAGCTTTATTGAATCAAACAATTAAATCACGAAAAGCTTTGCTTTTCTTTAACGAGTAAGATCATGAGACGAGTTGTCGTTACAGGTATTGGACTTGTAAGTCCACTAGCATACGGAGTTGAACATTCTTGGAAAAAACTGATTAATTCAGAATCCGGGATTGGGAAAATTACTTTGTGCAAATCTGATGATCTTGCTTGTAAAATTGCAGGCGAAGCGCCAGAGTCGAAAGATGAAGATGCGGCAAGCAAAGGTTTATTGAATCTTGATTCAATGATTGAGCCCAAAAACCAGCGTAAAATGGGCCGTTTCATAGCGCATGCTATTGCAGCGTCTGAAGAAGCAGTTAGTGATTCTGGATGGAAGCCAACTGATACTGAATCACAAGAACGCACAGGTGTTCTTATTGGTGCAGGTATTGGGGGGCTGGACAATATTTATGAAAATGCTGTTGCGTTACATGAAAAAGGGCCGCGCCGCGTAAGTCCTTATTTTATTATTTCATCTTTGATTAATGAAGCCTCAGGAAATGTTTCCATTCGACATGGGTTTAAAGGCCCCAATCATTCCGTCGTAACGGCCTGTTCAACAGGGGCACATGCCATTGGTGACGCATCTCGCTTGATCCAATTAGGCGATGCTGACGTTATGCTGGCTGGTGGTACCGAGGCTTGTGTTGGCCGCTTGGGCATGAGTGGGTTTTCTGCCATCCGTGCTTTGTCCACAAAATATAATGATGATCCAACTGCAGGGTCTCGTCCATGGGATGAAGGCCGCGATGGATTCGTTATGGGCGAAGGGGCAGGGGTTCTTGTTCTTGAAGAACTGGAACATGCAAAAAAGCGTGGTGCAAAGATTTACTGTGAAGTCACTGGATACGGCCTTTCTGGGGATGCATATCACGTCACAGCACCTGCAGAAGATGGCGATGGGGCATACCGCGCCATGAAATATGCCTTAAAAAGTGCGAAATTAAATATTGAAGATATTGACTATATCAATGCGCATGGGACATCAACACCAAAAGGTGACATGATTGAAATTGCAGCCATCAAAAGACTGTTTGATGGTAAGTTGGACGGATTTTCCATGTCTTCCACAAAATCATCTACGGGCCATTTATTGGGTGCGGCAGGTGCTGTTGAGGCAATTTTTTGTATTAAAGCTTTACAAAACCAGATTGCTCCGCCAACATTAAACTTACATAATCCTTCAGAGGGGACTGAAGACATTGATCTTGTTCCTTTGACGGCGAAAAAACGAAAAATCAGGGCAACGCTTTCTAATTCATTTGGGTTTGGCGGAACGAATGCAAGTTTGGTATTCACGGAATTTAAATAAAAAAAATATTTCTGAACGTTTCCAGAAAACCTGGAAATTCTTAAAACATCATTTCGAACATGACATCAGTCTTCGTATAGCAACTTTTATCGTTGGTATTTTCTTTTATATTATATTGGGCATTACAGGATACTTTGTAAGTACGGGGCCCTTAACAGAAGAATTGAACTTTGAAGTTAGGCGCGGGCGTACCCTTTCTGAAATTGCACACAAGCTTTATGAGCAAGGGATTATAAGATCTGAAGACTTGTTTGAATATGGGGTTTATCTTCAGGGCTTAGAAGGGGACTTAAAGGCGGGGGATTATATCTTATATCCAGGTATTACGCCTGCTGAAATCACCAATATGATTGTAAATGCCAAAGGGCGGTATTACAAAATAACCTTTCCAGAAGGTTTAACAAATCACCAGATCTTCTTGATTATGGAGCAAGCCCCTTTTCTAAGAAAAGATGAATATATTGACCCCATGGAAGGCACCTTATTTCCAGATACCTACACAGTTTCCAAAGGAACCCGATATTCAACATTGGTTCATGTTATGCAAAAAGAAATGAAAAAAATATTGAAGGAATTGTGGAATAAACGCAAAGCAGGTTTGCCTTTTACATCCCCATTCGAAGCTTTGACCTTGGCATCCATTGTTGAACGCGAAGCCTTATTAAAACGTGAAATGCCAATGGTTGCAGGTGTGTATCTTAACAGGCTTAAAACAGGGATGCGGTTACAGGCAGACCCGACAGCAATCTATGGGGTTACTAAGGGAACGGGGATTTTGACAGGCCCTGTCAGAGGCAAAGATATGCGTAGTGATAATTTATTTAATACTTATCGTATTAAAGGTTTGCCACCAACCCCAATTGCAGCCCCTTCACAGGCAGCATTAGAGGCCGTATTGATCAATCCAGCGGATACAGATGCATTGTTTTTTGTTGCAGATGGTAAAGGCGGGCACGTCTTTAGCAAAAAGTTTTCTGACCATAATAGGCATATAAAAACCCTTGTGGGAAAACTGCGCGCAAGAAAACGTAAAAATAAGTCTTAATAAAAAATCCCCAAGTCTGGGGCTTTTGTTATGCCAGTAAATTCAAGATTTCACAGCCAATGACCCAAAAAGCAAAGACAAAGCCAAAGGCAATGGCAAGGGGGTTAGTCGTGATTTTATAAAAAACCGTGGGATTTTTCTTATTGGATTTTATCAATAGGTATAAAGGCAAGATCAAGGCAATTACGGCCAAGACCATACCGGCAAAACTTAAGGCACTTATAAAAATATCTTGAAAATTTGTTGCGATGAAATAGGCTGGTGTCACAGCCAGAAGAGTACTGAAAATATATTTCATACGACTGGATGCTTTTTTAGGCCAATGAACAATACTTTCCAAAGCTGTGCTTAAACCAATGCCGACGCCAATAAAAGATGTGATTACAGCAAGGCTAACGATTACCCAAAAGAACATACGTAAATTTGACCAAGCAATAATATCTGACAGGGCTGTCATCAATTCAGCCACATCAATTCCATTATTTAGCATTTTATTATAAATTTCTGGGCTATGGTTATAAAGAACCCCAAGAATACTGCATGTCCAGAACAAGTAAATAAGTGCTGTAAGGATGCTGCCCCATAAAAAGGCACGCTTTAACATCACTTTATCTTTATTGCAATAGTTTGTCAGGGTATGAAAAATAACTTGGAACCCAAAGGCTGTAAACATAATGGGTGTAAGTTTTGACCAAGATTTAATAGGGTGAGCAGACTTTTCCCAAAGGGGAAGGTTACCAGAATCTATATCCATTATAAACGCACTTGAAACAACAAGCATGATGGCAATAAGGCCATAAAATAAAACGCGATTAATAGTATCAATCCATTTTAAATTAAGGCACAAAATAATAAAATTCACAAAGATATAAAGTTTGTTAACAAAACTTTTGGATACATCATAATTAAGGGACTGTAATATTTTGTAAGTGACTGATGTTCCTGCACTGAAATAAGCGGCAAGCAAAGCATACATTAATAAAACCAAGCTTAAATTTCCAATTAACTGGGCAATTCTGCCACTGTAAAATTTCCCAAGGTTGCCCAATGGGAGGCCTTGGCCTGCACGTAAATTTAATTCAAGGCTGGCAATTGCTGAAAAATACATAACGCCCCAAACAACAGCCATATACCAAAAAGTATGAATAATGCCTAGTTGGCTTAGGGTTATGGGTAATGCCAAAGTTCCAACCCCAATCGAGGTTCCTGCAACCAAGCAAATAGATCCAATTAAGTGTTTCATTATGAATGTCCTAAAAATTATAGAAAAATTAATTTAACATTTAAATTGAATCTTGATAACCGGAATTATTGATACGGCAATGCAGCTTTTTATGAATAGAAAATGGGCTTTAGCTGTTCACCGTATTATGACAGGTCTTTAATATCTTTCAATCTTCGTTTTAAGTCAGAAACTTCCTGGCCTGCAAGCCTTAAAGCCTTGCTTAATGGTTTTAAATTAATTTCTTTATCTGACCTGGAAATAAAGGTTGTCACCCCCAAATTTGTATAAGTGTTCATAAGGTTTTGCATGTACCGAACAACTTCTAATTGGAAGGCTAAGATAGTGGCTAGGTAGGCACGCCACAATTTATCTTTTCCATTGTTATGGGCGCTGTACCCTGGTACTTTTTCAATTCTTTGGTAACTGCCCCCTGAAATAGGATCAATAATTTCATTAAACATGCCACTTTGTCGTAAGATTTCTTCAACTTCACGTGCTGTTAAATTTTTTCTGATTTCATCAAAAGTTTCATCAAAAGTTTTATCGCCTTTATCTGTGTTGGAAAAGAAATTCTGCAAATCATACATTGAATCAATGACGGCACTTTCTAATTCAGGATCAGCATTTTTTTTATCATTTTTTCGGTTTTGAAAGTAAGGGATGCTGTCATTAATAACTTTTAAATCTTCAAATACAGAACGAATTCTATCGGTATTATCTGCAATCGTAATATATTTTGGGGCTGCATTTGCATTACTTGTTATTAAGGCAATGAATAAAATAAAGTGCATAGATAAACTTTTTAGCATTTAACTCTCCTGTTCAAGTATAACTTTGCCATAGAAAAAAGGGTGTTGCAAGATAGACCTCGCAAAACACCCTTAATTATTCGGGTTAATAATTAAATGATTTTTCGTATTTTTTTTCCTATTCATCAGATCCAGAGGCTGCAGTGGACACAGCTTCATCTGATTCGCCAGCCCTTTCTGCAGGGGCTTCACCCTCTGGTTCGGCTTTTGCAAGAATTAAGGCTTTTGCAAATTCAAAATCTTTACCTTTAATGGCCTCTTTGAATTCATCAGATTGGGTATACCTGGCAACCTCTTCAGATAACGTTTGATATTCAATTAACATAAATCGACGGGTTTGTTCTGGCGTTGCGATGACAGTGCCATCAGAATCTTTTAATCCCTGTAAGAAAGGGGTTCTTAGAAAATTCATCCGGTTTATGGTAACGGCTTCGGGTCTTGTAAGCCCCAACCCCATAAGTACGCTGACTTCATTTCTGTCACGCCTATCTACCTCGGGAAGTGCTGCAGAGCGCGAACGTATTGAACTATACCAGTCCAAAAATCTTACCATAGCGGCATCTTCAGAACGACGTGCTAGGGTTGCACGCCTTTCTCTGCCTCTTCTTGCTTGGTCCTCAACTCGTGCAAGGCCTGCAAATGCCTCTCTGTGCGCGATACTTCTTGCAGCGGATGCGGCCCTTAAAGCAGCCTGTACCCTTGTTTCAGATTCGTCTCTAGTTGACTGTACAAGCCTCAGTAAATCTACAGCTGATTCCCGTAAACTTGCTGCCTTTGCTTTTTTAGATGCTCCAGGCATTGATTCAGCTTCTTCTGCCTTTTTCTCAAGGCTAGCAGCTTTTTTTGCTGCACGTCTTTGTATTTTCCATAAGTCTGCACCAGCGGGTATTGGGCCATAGGAACTTGTTGGTATTGAACCAGCAGAGGCACTTCTTCTTTCTTTTTCTCCCCCTTTTTTTCTATGCCTAAGTTCACGTAATGCATACATTGAATCAGATTGACGTCTTCTAAAAAAACGTTCTGTTGCCATGACCTTTTTACGGAATCCTTCTTCTACTGGGCGATCAGGATCTGCGTATTCCATGGCCTTACTCGGTTCTGGAAATAGTATGATTGAGAAAAGTATTAAGATGATTTTCATTTTTGCCTCCGCTATTAAAGATATTCCTACAACTCAATCGTAAAATTTTAAAGTAATCAGAGGCAAATACTTTATTTTTACATGTTTATTAAATGTTCATCTATACAACCTATTGAAATTTCTGTAGCATTAAATATTAGGCCTTATTTGTTGCAGAAGTCTGTATTTTTCAATTTGAATAGAGAAACCAGAGATCTTAAAGTCGTATTTAGAGGCTGCGAAGTATGTGAGTCTGCCATATTTATTATCTTAAGTTGCTGTTCTTCAGCCCTTTGTTATTCGAAGCTTTGAACAACAGTAGTAGTCAAGAAAACGCAGACAACACCGGCTTTTGCGGCTTCTATTATTAATGAAATTTATGAAATTATTCCTGTAAGTTTTAGATAGTTTCTTCTGCCTTTTTCTATAATAAGTTCATACGTATTTCTTATAAAAGATCCCTTTGAAAGGCCCAATAATCTATCATGCAAAGAAACACCAGTATCCGGATGGATGCTTGATTTTATAGTGTGAAAAAACGCAATAAAATCTTGATCAGCATAAAGAGAAGCTTTTACATAAGCACGAAAAATACCAAGTCCATAAGGGTATTTTTCCGGATAATCTTCTGCTGCATTAATTGCCGCAAAAATTGGTAACACACCATCATCATCAGGTTCATGAAATAATGTGGGGTGGGCCATTAAGACGGCAAATGCATTGTAATCAAAAGCATCATCATTTATAATTTTTATAAGGGCAGTTTGCCCTTCTCCATCTTTTCTTTCCATGCTTGAGACAGTCATCTGTGAACGCATTGACCATAAATAGGGACTGGATGATTCACCTTCTCTGGCAAGGGCCATTATATCAAAAGGATTGCTTAGTCTAGGCAAAGGGGGTGGCATGCGCCTTAAGTCTTCTGGAACGTAATCTTCAGGGGGGTCTCCAAATGGCACATAGATTCCTAACTTCCTTGCATGAACAACAAGGGCAACATTTTTAGGATCAGCCATATAAGGGTCAACTTTTCTTACTTCAGCCACAACCGTAGATCTGGATGATGCTTCAGCTTCAACAGGGACACCCATGGCTGCGCCATGGCTATTCCTAACATTAATTATAATAATGCATGCAAATAAATATGATAATAACTTCATCCCAATAACCTCTTTACCAATACTTATTTAAGAGGTTATTAAAAAGAAATCAAGAAAGTTAAAGTTTTCTTTCGACAGTAATAACAGTGTGGGATTTTGGACCTTTTGTGTTTGCAAAGCCTTCTTCCAAAGATTCCATTAATTCTGGAAGTGCCTCTAAGAAATCTGGTTCAAATGTATCCATTTCAACATTGATTATCTTTGTTTCACGACCGCAAACTAAATCTTCCATCATAATATTAACTTTGTGACGGAACATCATTGGTTTATCAACATCTGGACCATTTTTACCCTTTTGGTGAATCATAGGTGCTTGGTCACTTACATCAGATACTTCGTGGTTAATTGTTACAAGCATTGTTGTGGTATTTTTTGATTCTTCGGATAATTCATACCCATCTTGTTTTAAGTTATTTTTCACCCAAGTTGAAATCTCACTATAGATCTGTGGGTTGATGTTATAAATGTTTTCACTAACTTCAACAATTTTATTGTTTGAACAGTTCGGGTGGGATAAATCAATATAATTGGCCATATCATAGGAACAGGATCCTAAACCCAACCCCAGAATGATACTTAAAAATTTAATGGCTTTATACATGTTTCCTCCACATTATTTTACGTTACGCCAAACAGATCTGTATACAAAATACATCAACAAACTAAATACTATCAAATAAAGTATAACCTTTAAACCTATTTGTCGTCTAGTCTCAAGCTCAGGCTCGGATGCCCAAGCAAGAAAAGTAACAACATCTTGTGCCATTTGGTCTACAGTTGCCGTAGTACCATCAGAATACGTAACTTGGCCTTCGTTTAGCGGGGCTATCATTGAAATTTGTCCCCCTTCGAAATAGGGGTTATAGGATTTACCTTCAAATAGAACAAGGTCTTTTGGAGGGTCTTTATATCCAGTCAGCAATGAATATACATAATTTGCCCCATTTTCCCGCCCTTTTATAATTAAAGATAAGTCAACAGGATAGGCCCCTCCATTCACAACACGTGCCGCTTGTTCATTGGGATAGGGATCAGGAAAAGCATCCCCCGGTATGCCGGGGCGATCAAACATTTCGCCTTCGTCATTTGGCCCGTCCTTAATTTGATAGTCATTTGCAATGGCTTTAATTTCTTTATTGTTAAATCCTAAAGCAGAGAGTTCACGAAAGCGAATGTGGCTAAGTCCATGACAGGCGGCACAAACTTCTTTATATACCTGAAAACCCCTTTGCAGGGCAGCCCGGTCAAACGTCCCCAAAGGGGTTTGAAAAGACCAATGTTTTTCTTTAGGAGGTATTGCCCCAAATTCAGCCGAAGCCTGCGCCGATAAAAATAATAATAAAAATGCAAAAAGTCGTATCATTTTTTTTGCCTTTTATGCTTTTGTTTGTAATGATCAGAAATTGATGCAGGCGGGGTTAACGGCCTTTCCATCCATCCAACAACAGGTAATACAACCAGAAAGTGAGCAAAATAATAAAGCGTTGACACTCTGCCAACAATTAAATACCAGCCTTCAGGTGGTTTTGCGCCCACCCATCCCAAAATAATACAATTCAAAATAAATACCCAAAATAAGGGCCTGAACATAGGACGGTAAGCAGCGCTTTTAATTTTTGAACGATCAAGCCACGGTAAGAAAAACAAAACAGAAACTGCGCCAAACATACCTAAGACACCCCCAAGCTTATCAGGAATGGATCTTAAGATTGCATAGAAAGGTAAGAAATACCATTCTGGTACAATATGAGGCGGGGTAACAAGAGGATTAGCGGGATTATAGTTAACGGCTTCCCCAAAAAAGTTAGGGGCAAAGAAAACAAATAATGAAAAAACCAACAGGTAAATAGCAAGGCCATATAAATCTTTTACTGTATAATAGGGGTGAAAAGGAATTTGGTCTTGGGCTTTTTTAACTTCAACCCCAGACGGATTGTTGGATCCAAATTGATGCAGGCAAATAAGGTGGATTGCAACAAAAGCAACAATTAAAAATGGAAGTAAATAATGCAGAGCAAAAAAACGATGCAGGGTAGGGGCAGCCACATTATTTCCACCCAAAAGCCAGTGAACAATACTGTCACCAACAAAGGGGATGGCAGAAAATAGGTTTGTGATTACCTTTGCGCCCCAAAAACTCATTTGTCCCCAAGGAAGAACATACCCCATAAAGGCGGTGGCCATCATTAATAAAAGAATCAGTACACCAACAATCCATAATAATTCACGGGGGGATTTATAAGATCCATAATACATACTTCGGAACATGTGCAAATAGACAAGAATAAAAAAGAAAGAGGCACCATTCACATGGATATAGCGCACAAGCCAGCCATAGTTCACGTCACGCATAATGCGTTCCACACTGTTAAAGGCATCAGCAGGATCGGGGTTATAATGCATTGCAAGGGTGATACCGCTTATAATCATAATTAATAAAGTTATACCGGCCAAAGAACCGCCATTCCACAGCCAGTTTAAATTTTTGGGTGTGGGATATTCATCCAAGGAATGGCGTATAAAGGTAAATATAGGTAAACGTTTATCAATCCATTTTGAAACAGGGTTATCGTATAAAGGACGTTTTTGTTGTTTTGTACTTATTTTTCTTTTAGTCATCAGTCGCCCCAATTCTAATTGTATTTTCATCAATGAATTTATAAGGAGGTATAGGTAAGTTTGTTGGCGCTGGGCCCCGACAAACACGGCCAGATGTATCAAATTGTGATCCATGACAAGGGCATAACCAGCCACCGTATTCCCCCCTAGGCTCTGTTGGTTTTTGTCCTAAGGGAACACATCCTAAATGGGTGCAAACACCAACAACAACAAGCCATTCCGGGCGTTGTATTCGTGCTTTGTCTGTTTCTGGATCAATCATTTGTGTTAGGGGCGTATCTTCGGCTTCTTGAATTTCTTTTGGGGTTCTGTGGCGTACGAAAATGGGGGTTCCTTGCCATAAAACAGTTTTTGCACTGCCTTCTGGGATTTCATTTAAATTTACTTCAACAGAGGCCTGGGCAAGTGTGTCAGCCGCCGGGTTCATAGAATCCATAAAAGGCCACACAGCAGATATTGCACCAACGGAACCAACAGCCCCTGCTGTCAGTTTTAAAAAATCACGTCGTGTATGTAAATTTTCTGATTTCTTTTTTTTGGTCATCTTTTTAAAACTTACTAAAAATCGGGTTTTCAACAACCCGTAATATTTTTATAGCATTAATATCAAATACTTTACAGGGTAAATTTAAAGGGAAAATAAGGTTTTGGATGCAGAATGCGTTCTTAAATCATAAAAATAAAAAAACCGCTTGTAAGGACAAGCGGTGAGTCTAAGTCTTAGGGAGAGTGCTGTAATTAACTGGTTGTTAGTGTTGTAAGCTCTTCTTTCAGACGAAGTTTTCGTACCTTGATATCACGAATATAGACAGCGTCTGGCATTGGACGGTTTTGTTCACGTTTTAACAAGCAATCTAGGTAATCATGCTTTTCTTGTAAACTAGATATTCTTTCTCTTACAGACATTTTGCAACCCTTTGTTAATTATCTATCTTTATTTTTAACATAGGTTTCCCCTTCTTTTTATAAAAAAAATTCCAGTGTTTTCAAATAGATATTCATATTTGAAAGTAACGTCATGATTTAAGTGAATAAAAAATATTTTATGGAATGGGAGCCCTTGATAAATCTAAATTTTTGCATTTCCATTTAAAAAAAATTAGGATATAGTAAATCATAATGATTAACAAAATATGGAGAGGTTACTTATGAAAGTTGCTAAGAAATTATTATTATTAACAGTGGCATCGGGTCTTTTGATATCGTCAGTAGATGCTGATGCATCAAGACGCCGCAGATCTTCGACTGAACTTAATTGCCGTACACAAGCACAGGCTTGTCAAGATAAAATTACCAAACAAGACAAGCAAATTAAAGGTCTTATTGCGGCCATTAAAAAGTTGAAAAGTGAACAATCCGATGACTCCAGTGATTATAATGTAGATGATTCTGCAAGTAACGCAGTTTCTCCTGCACTTGCAAGTGAAGTGCAAAGTATCATTGACCGTTCTAATAATATGTTAAAAATTGCTGAACAAGGCTTTAATAAATCCAATATAGGAACTTTTAACAAGTACCTAGGACGTGCCTTGGATCGTGCAAGAAAAGCACATGCAGCAGCTGGTAATGGAACGCAAGAGTTTAAAGAAACACAAAGTATTATTGCCCGTTTAAATAATGTTAAAGCACAGATGGACAACCTAAAAGGCCGCGTAAGTAAAAACCAACTTGAAACTGTAACGACAAAAGTTGTGGAACAACTTATACGCATCAAGGATCGTGCTGAAGGCGTATCAGGTGAAGTTAATGATGGCGGAGTAGATTTTGGCTAAATCTATTTATAAATTGAATAAATAAGTAATAAATCAGTCTGATCGTGGATTGTGGGGGAAGTAGATTGCGTAAAATAATTCTGACATCTTTATTGTTTTTGACAGGATGTCCGGGTTCATCTACTAACTCCACATCAGCGGCGCAAATTTCCCCAAATTATGGTTCCGGAGGTTACGGTGCAAGGTATGGGGGTGGGTCTACCGCATCTGCATATAATCAGCCAGGCGTTTCTTCTTATAACCAGCAACGCTATCCAAATCAACAAGCACAACCATATAATGGGATGGATTCTGGCCTTGGATACTCTCCAACACTTTCAGAAGGGGACCAGATTTCAGGTCCTTTAGTTGGCCCTACTGTCTACAGAGAATCACGCGTTACAAACTCTGTCGGGGCGAACCTTTCAGAAGAACAAAGACAAAGAATTGTTGAACAATCTTTAACCGTAGATGTCCCAGAACAACTTACAGACGGCCAATGGGAAACGTCAAATATACGTTTAAGCCAAATTTCTAAATTAGATTTACACCGTCGGTTACTTTCCCTTTACCAACAAATACAAAATTTGCAGGCACAAGTGCAACGTCAAGGAGGAGGGGGTCCTCCAGAAAATGTACGAATGCAAATGCAACAATTACAGCAACAAATGGGGCAAATGCAACAACAGTTGCAAATTTCGCAAAGCCAATTAGAACGCATTAAAGCCATAATACAGGCAGCGCCAGGGGAAGACCCTGCAGTAAAATTACAAACCATTATGGCGTCAGCGGAGGCTGATTCTTCTGGAACAGCTGAGGATGGGGGTGCGAACACGCTTTACAATAAACTACTTACGGAACTTGGTGTTACAGATCAAGCTGAAGCGCTTGAAAAAATTGCCGAATTAGAAGAAGCCGCTGAATCAGCATCAACAGCGGATGCTGTGCAAGAAAAATTACAAGACGCACAAGATACAATTGATTCAATACGTAGGCTTGCAGATGCCGAAGAAGACGATGATTTAATAGCCATCGTTCAAGAAATGCAAGAAAATGCTGCAAAAGCACAAAGTTTACTTGAAGCCAAGTTAAGTGATTTAAAGGAATTGCTGCCGGAAGCCCTAAGAGAAAAAGATTTGGAAGAGGCAATAACCACACTTTCAACGTCCTATACAGAAAATCCAGCTGTTTCTTCAGGGGAAGAAACTGAGTCCACACCAGCAGTAGAAGATACAACAACAGAAGAACCCAAGGCTGAGGAAGCTGCTGAGGAAGAAAAGGTTAAAGCCGAAGAAGAAGTTAAGGATGGTGAGGCTGAGGAAGAAGAAGTTAAAGATGGCGGTGCTGGTGCAAAAGACATCAAGGCTGAATCTGAAGAAGATAAAAAATTGGCAGAAGAAAATAAGGCGGATGCCAAAATTCTTAACGATATAAAAACAATATTTCCAGCTGGAAAATATAAAAAAGACAAGCTTTATACTGTTATTAAAGAATTGTATACAAGGTATACAGCCATGCAAAAGGCTTTAAAGAAAGTCGATATTAAAACTGCTGGAAAAAAAGTTGTAACGGCCCCGGTAAAACTTAAATACTTACTGGAATTTGCAGATGGTATTAAGGATATATTGGGCCTGGATACATATAACAATATACTGCCTTCAGCTTTGGAAATTATAAAAAACCTGAAAGAAGGCCAAAAAGTTATAGAAAAGAAAGTTGAACAAATCCGAGAAGGCGATACAAAAGTAGAAGAAGACAGGATTGGCCCAATAGAAGAAGCTGCAGAAGTATCCACTGAGCCAGAAAGAGTTATCACAAAACCTAAAGGGGAAGACTGGAAGCCAGATATTACAGCTGGAGCGGTGCCTGAAACAGAAGAAAATGAGGGGGATTCTTCAGACCCTGAGCCTAAAAAAGAAGAACCGGCGAAACCAACTTTGGCAGAAAGAATTCAAGGGCTAGGTAAAACGAAAAAGAAAAAATCATCTTTATTTTCTGGGCTGAAGCCAGAAAAAACACTGCCGACAACACCTGCAAAAAAACCAGCTGTAGTGAGGCCTGCTAAAGCGGCACCAGCTGCAGAAAAAGATGCAGAGACAGCTGAGGAAAGAACTAGAAAAAAAGAAGAAGCACTTCAAAAACTATTGGCACAAATTGATGGCAAAGGCCCCGCAAAAGCAAAAAGTCTAGCTGGCAGAGGGGTGGCACCAGAAAATACAGATGATGAGTCTGTTGAGCCAGAACCAGAATCAAGAGTGCCTGATGCAGATTCTAAAGATGACAGTTTATCAAAATTAGATGCAATGCTTGATAAAGGTCTTGTTTTCAAAACACCTGCACCCCAATCAGCAAGTTAGATAGAATATATTTTTTTAAGTTGAGGTAGTGAAACAGGACCATAATTTTTCAAGTGTGACTTTCTTTGTGGTAAAAAAGTAACAAATGTCTTTCTTCTTGAAATTAAGGATTTACAAGACAGATTCGGTATAATACACTGAATTTATTAGTTTATATATTTAGGAGTAAGTGATCCATGAAATTACAATATTTAGCTGTATTAGCAACTTCAGCTGCACTATTAACATCATGTCAATGTAAGACGACTGATGATTCTGATTTAAGAAATTCCGGATACAACCGTGGGTATGACCAAGGATGTTCAGCGGAAAGTTTGCCAAAACGTTTTGTTCTTGATCGTGTTTTCTATGGCTTTGACCGTTATGACCTAACGGAAGAAGGTAGAAGAACTTTGGAAAAACAAGCTGAATGGTTGAACAGCAATCCTGGACAAACAATCATTATCGAAGGAAATTGTGACGAACGCGGAACCCGTGAATACAACATTGGTCTTGGTGAACGTCGTGCAAATACAGCCAAAGAATATCTTGCTTCTTTAGGTGTTAATCCTTCAAGAATTACTGTTACAAGTAACGGGAAAGATGCCCCTTGGGTTGCTGGGTCAAATCCAGATGCATGGGCACAAAACAGAAATGCAACGTCTGTTACGTACTAAATTAAGTAACTATATTTCTATAAAAAACCCTATCATTGTGATAGGGTTTTTTTAGTATTGAAATAAAATATTAATGTTAATATTTCGGAGTTATCTTGAAAAAAAGACATATTATAAAATATAAAATCTTAACTTTTTTATGTGTATTTTTCTTTTTGCAAAATATATCAAAAGATAGTTTTTCCATGACAATTCCCAAAGGCGTTGCAATACGGGATGCAGAAATTGAAAAATATCTTAAAAAATATATTGATCCAATTTTTACAGTGGCAGGCTTGAATCCAAAAGATGCCAAAATCATACTGGTGAATGAAGATGCGGTTAATGCAGCCGCGCTGCCTAACAGTATTATGGTTTTGTATGCAGGCTTTATCCGTGCCACAAAATCAGTTGATCAAGTGATTGGCGTCATCGCCCACGAAGTGGGACATATTGCAGGCCGGCATCATGTACGTGGATATGCCGCCATGGAAAAAGCCCAAAAATCAGGTATGGTAATGGGTTTGCTTGGGCTGACTTTGGGTGTTTTATCAGGGCGCCCGGATATTGGAATGGCAACAGCCATGGGGGGGATGTCACAATCAATCTATAGTTATTTACATTATCACCGTGGTGAAGAAGCAGCCGCCGATATGGCAGCAGTAAAATACCTGGAAAAATTGAAATGGCCCAGCATCGGATTAATGGAGTTTCTAGAGACATTACAAGGGCAAGAGCTTTTAAATTCTTCGCAACAAGACCCTTACCTTAGAACACACCCCTTAACACGCGATCGCATAGAAAGAATTCGCGATAAAATTAATGAAGCGCATTGCGGGAAAGAGACCTTACCAAAAGAATTTTATGAAGATTACCGTATTATTCATATGAAAGTTGATGCTTTTCTATTCCCGGTTGCAAAAGTGGCACCAAAATATTCAGGTAATAGTCGCTTAGATAAATATGCCCAAGCGATCTTAGCCTACCGCGAAGCCTATTATGACAAGGCCATTTCCTTAGTGCATGAATTGATTGAACTTGATCCTATGAACCCATTTTATCATGAATTCAAGGGGCAGGTTTTGTTTGAAAGTGGCAAAGTTTTCGATTCGATAAAACCTTATGAAACTGCCGTACACTTGATGCCGGAATCGCCTTTGTTAAGAATTGGCTTGGCCCAATCTTTACTACGACAAAATAAAATAGATTTGACTGACAAAGCAATTAAACATTTAAGACAGGCTTTGAAATACGAAAAAGATAATGTAACAGCTTGGCATTTATTGGCCATTGCCCTTGGTAAACAGGGTAATATGGTTGATATGTCCATTGCCCTTGCCGAGGAAGCTTCGTTTAAAGGGGATTGGCCCATGGCCTTAGAGCAATCGAAACGTGCCCTGTGGCACCTAAAAAAAATTGGAAAAACTTCTATTCGTGCCAATGACATTAAACTACAGGCTGAATCCAATCTTCGAGACCAAGATTAAATTTTAATCACCCAGCCATTAAGATGAAAAAAGCTTTAGAAAATTAATCATGCCTCAATCATACCATTATGGCCAAGGTAGATTTTGCGGAATTCTGCATGATATTTTCCGCGAATAGTCAAATTATCTGCCCCAATAATTGTTAGCCCAGCCTCTAGAATAAGGACATTTTTTACTGATTTGGAGGATGTTCTTGTTAAATTTTATCCACCAGCAACATGGCTTGTTGTTGTTTGATTGAGATCTGCCTTAAATTCATGCATCCAGGTGATGGGCCTTAAATCTGCTGCAGCTTGTGCATCTGACCATGCACTTAATACAGAAATAGAGGTGCAAAGAAATAATCCCATACGCAATATAATAGTTCTGTGTGTACATTTTAGTTTTTAATGTTGTGAAATTATTTATATATTCTTCCTGAACAGTTTTTTTATCTAATGATCTGAGTGGTTTTGTTTTTAATATTTTTATTGCCACTCATTATGTAAAAATTGTAATTTATAATGATCAAGTTAGAGCGAAATATTTTTTGTGCCACAAGGAAGTCTTAAGCCTGGAGGTTGGTTGCGGGGGCTGGATTTGAACCAACGACCTTCAGGTTATGAGCCTCATTAGATTAATAAATCACAATGTTCTACAACTGACTATATCAATAAATCTGCGGGTTTCAAAGCCTTTTATTGTTAGGGGGTGTTCTTAATTAATGGGATTATTTGATTCCAACTGTGCCACCAGTGTGCCATGGAAAAATGTCTTACTTATCCTACTTAATATACTTTATCTATATTTTCTAAATGGGTTAAAATATTCACATTACTCACATTTATATTTTTTCTAAATAGGTCAAAAAGACTCCTATTCCTCCTATTTTTTATGGATTAAAATAGGAATAGGAAGGCTTTATTTCCATAAACTTTTGTCCAATTTTCATTATTCCATCAAATAAAGTGGAACTAATAGTGCTTTGTGGGCAATTAAAATCTCTTCTTGAATAGTTTAAATCCCATTTTTCTGCTCTATATTTTTCTGATTTTTTTTGAACGGCTCCTATGAAGGCATTTACGGCATGATATTTAGGAATTTTATTTGCCAGTGCCCAATCAGCGGTATCTCTTACTGCTTGCCAAGTAAGATTAAATATTTGTGCTATTGAATGATGATTTAATAATTCATCAAAAACTGTATGCGTTTTTTGCCCAATTTTTTTTGGTATAAAGCCACGTTGTTCAAGCAAGTGTAAATAATATTCTATAGCTTCAAATTTGTTAACTAATCGCCATGCCTCTACAATATCAGTCTGCCATAAGGATACTGTTCGATTATCATTCACAAATTCTTCTAAGATTTTAATAAAAGACTTTTTCTTTTCTGCATCCATTCCAGGTAAAAATTCCCATATAACTTTTTCTGGATAATATCCAGTTATCTTAGAGATATTATCATCAAATTCACAAGAATCTGGATCGCTTTCAGGGCTAATGGAAATTAGTCCTTTGTAATACAAAGAAGTAATCAGTTCTTTCGTTAGGTCATAGCAAGGTGTTAAAGGGGCTGGACTTGAGTAAAATGGAAAAATAAATTTTAGATTATCCGATAGGGAATGTCTAACTATGCTTAATAAAGTAAGAATTTCATTAAATAATAAATCATCTATAGATATGCTACAATCTCTAGATAATATGCTAATGTCCTCACTATTTTGGATTAATTTTCTTTTTTTCTTTTTAATAGAATTTGCCTGTGTTTTTTTTATTTCTATGCATTTCCCACATGAGCAATAATTCTCATTTGAATAATGTTTGCAGTTTGGACAAAATTTTTTTCAGGTGAATTTAAAGCATTTCTACTAACTCTCTTGCGCTCCATGTTGATATTCTCACAGTATGGACAAAAAGTATCTTGATCTACTAAATTTGGTAATATACTTACAAAATTGCTAGGGATAACATTTATGCGATATTCATCAATTAGGGTCTTTATGGATTCTCCTTTGTAGTAACGCTCTATAAGGTTATCAACTTGATGTTCTGTTAGATGGGATAGTTTTGGGTGGAAATTCACCATTATCTCACTCTTTTTTATAAAATATATAATATAGTTAAATTGTTAAATGGAAGGGTTCGATTCAAAGAGTTGCTGGAAATCCTATAAACTTATATCGTTATCATTTTTAGTAAATTCATTAAAGAAACATTGGTCCTTTGCTGAATCATAAAATATACTCCTAGATTGCATGTAAGAGCTGGATTTTAACCAACGACCAACGCTACGTACAATTGAATTAAGAAACCACAATAATATACAATTAAATATATCAATTAACTAGCGGATTTCAAGGGCTTTTATTGTTGAGGAATTCTTAATTAGCGAGGCTGTTTGAATCTAGCTGTGCTACCAGCGTGAATAAAAAGGCGAAAACTTATTATTATTCCTATTTTAATATTTTTTATATTGGCTTAAAGATTCTTACCTCTCTTTCCTTTCAGCATTTAAAATTAGAGTAAGGTAGTTTGCTTAAGTTATATAATCTTGTTGATTTTGTAGTTGAATAACAAAAATTTCCTTATAATTTCGAAAAATTGGAAAAACAACATGACTTTTGGAAAACGATATTTAGAAAACTATTTTTCTATAAATATCTCTGACTTAGTTCGGGCATCAGATATGGAACTGAGTAGAACAAAAACTAATACACTTAGGTGGGTGAATATAGAAAATTCGTATGTTAGGTTTCGTTATAATCTAAGTTCCGACAAGAGTATGAGCTATAAGGTCAAGCTATCCTATACAAATCCACACTATGGAGGTAAACGGTTTTGGTTTATATGCCCAGTTACCAATCATAGAGTAAAAAAGCTTTTTCTTTTAAATAAGGAAGGTTTCTTTGTTTCTCGAAAACAATCAGGAATTTTGTATGCATCACAAGGTAAAGATAAAATTGATAGAGCTATAGCAAAGAAATGGAAAATATTTGACAGGATTGGAGGTGATTTTAATATTCCAGTCCGCCCCAAAGGTATGCATCATAAGACTTATATTAAATATCTAACAGCCTACAGGAAACAAGAAGAACTGTGTGAAAGTCTTCTATTAGAGCTTTCTAGGAAGTAGTTTTTTTTCTTTTTCAGCTTTAATTATGATGACGAGAAATTTTCCAAAGTTTTAGCTTTTTGATTAGAAAATTAAAAAGCCTTATATATCAAATGCTCTAGACTGTTTTTCTCATGTTTTTTTATTCCTTGTCGGAAATATATAAACTAAATCAGGACACATAGACACCCCTTGTATGGGGGTGTCTGGTCTGTCTGTTCCTGCGGTTAAGTCTTTTTTGTCTGTCCTTACTTGTCCGGCTTGTCCGTAATCCAAACATAGCCATCCCATTCGGCAATATAGCCTTTCTTTTTCAATTGTTGTATTTGTCGATTAAAAGCTTTTGAAATGCTGTCCGTCTTGTCTGTATCTGATATTCCGGCCTTAAAGAATTGGTCTTTAAAATCATTTAGTTGGACAGTTTTCTGCGTCTTCATCCCAGCTTTAGGAATATGTTCTATGCCTTTATCAGTTACTAAAGTGGAAAGAATTTGATATGTTTGTTTTGCTTGCCTTTTAAGGGGCGCTATCTTTTTTCCTACACAGGCTTCGGATAGAATACACGAATATACAGGGTTATCATCTTCGTCCCCACCCACTTCGTATTCACACAGTTTGAAATGCACTGTATGACCTATCTTACCATCACGCTGTTTTTTGACTTCACCTTTGATAACACCATCAGACTATGAAATCTGAATTTCTGTATCAATAGCGGCTTTAAGTGCGCTGCTTCCTCGGGCACCCTTCCTTTCGTCTTTACCTGTATGATGGATGACCATAATATGGGCTTTGGTTTTTAAGCGGATAATGTCACAGTTTTGAACAAATTTCCCTATATCACCCGCATAGTTTTCATCACCATCATTCATTGACCGCGCCAGTGTATCAATAATAATCAGTTTGATATCTGTAATGTTTTTGACAAGCTCTAGGAAGTTTTCAGTATAATCATTTTCTCCTATTAGAATTAAAGCCTGTGGGATAATGTAAATATTGCCGTAATTATTCAACCTATGATGTTTACGAAACGCTTCTAAGCGTTCTGAAATTCCTAAACCACCTTCTCCGGCAATGTAAATGACGGAACCTTTCTTAACCTTTTTCTTCTGCCATATCCAGCCTAGTGCAACGTGACAGGCAATATCTAAGGCAAAAAAAGTTTTTCCACTATTACTGGCGCCGTAAACAACACTAAAAGCCTCTTCATCTAATATGTCTTTAATTAAGTATCGGCGCTTTGGAAGCTCATTCAATTTTGACCAATGGATGATTTGTAAAGATGGTTTTTTCTTTTTTGTGTCTCCTTCTAATTTAGAAGTCCCTGCAAGATACTTTTTTTGCCTCCATCCGGCATCTTGGGCCATTTTAACAAATGTGCCCATTGAAATACCGGTGCCTTCATTAAAGCTCTGCCTTTTTCTTTCACACTCACCTGGCTTGTATTTGGTACCTTTATTACTTCATGCATCCCAGAGGCTTAAACTAAAGCCCCCGGAATGAAGGGCCATGCCTACATTAACCCAATCTTTATTACGACAAAATAAAAAAGATTTGACTGACAAAGCAATCAAACACTTAAGACAGGCTTTGAAATACGAAAAGGATAATGTGACGGCTTGGCATTTATTGGCCATTGCCCTTGGTAAACAAGGTAATATGGTTGATATGTCGATTGCCCTTGCTGAGGAAGCTTCGTTTAAAGGGGATTGGCCCATGGCTTTGGAACAGTCAAAGCGTGCCCTGTGGCACCTAAAGAAAATTGGAAAAACTTCTATTCGTGCCAATGATATTAAATTGCAGGCTGAGGCCAATCTTCGTGATCAAGATTAAATTTTAATCACCCAGCCTTTAAGATAAAAAAGACTTTAGAAATTTAATCGTGCCTCAATCATACCATTATGACCAAGGTAGCTTTCGCGGAATTCTGCATGATATTTTCCGCGAATAGTCAAATTATCTGCCCCAATAACTGTTAGCCCAGCCCCCACAATAAGGGCATCTTTTGCCGGTTTGACTGACGTGCTTGTAAAACTTGATCCCCCAGCAACATAGCTTGCTGTTGTTCGAAGGGGGTCTGACTTAAATTCATGTGTCCAGGCAATGTCCAATTCTGGTGTATAGGTAAAGCTTTCAGTTTCAACTGTTTTTGTAAACTTTGTGCCCACAGAGGATTTTACAGAAGAAATTGTTTGTTGATTAAGGTGAAGAGCGGACCCGTTGGTACTGCTTTCAGTATAAGAATTTTGTTTTAAGAAAGAATAACTTGCCCCAAGGGTGGGTGTCACAATAATAAGCCCTGTGTTTATAGGGTGCCCGCCGTCGATCTTCGCAGTATATTGATAACCTTTATATCTGCTATCGGCTATATCTGAAAATCCAGTAAAAGATATCTGTCGTTCAGTAGAATATTGGTGCATAGCAACGGAAAGAGAGGTATCTATATAATAAGGTTCTCCGATATAAGTTCCATAAAGCGTTGTTTGATAGCTATCAATACCTGAATTATCACCGGAATTACTACCCTTGGCATTGATAACGGAACTTGCATAGGAAAGGGCAACACCCCCCTGAATTTGTTGAGCGATACGCGTATCTGCCCCCAAAGCAACACCTAACGTTTTTGCAGCATATCCACTAACCCCTTGGCGTTGATTTTGGGTTCCATGATGGCCAAATATTTGCCCCCATAGTCTAAGGCCTCGGATGACACTATTTCTACTGCTTTGCCTGCGAATTGCGTCGTTTCGGCTTGATACTGCATTAAGGGCTTCTGCCACAGCATTTGTAGACCCCTCAATAGAGGAGCGGTTTACCTCAGGACGCAATTGGTTGGCGGCACTGACAAATTCAGAAGCTGTGGAAAGGTTTTGCAAAGATATTGCGATGGATTCTAATTGGCTGCTGGTTCTTGCTGCAGCTATCACAGTATCTAAGGCAGCTGCTGCCTCTGATGAAACACCACTAACAGAGCTGACACTTCTGACTGTTGGGATCATGATCACGTCTTCTGCGATGATGGTGTGGCCATTAATATCAGTATCTCCGACATAACTTCTGCCGTCAGAAATTGCCCAACTTATCAAGCCTTGGCTTGCGGCACTTGTGGATCCAAGGGTTGGTGAATTTCCTGTATTTCCCCAAATAAGGGCGTATTTTGTACCGCTTGAAATACTGGTTGTTAAGGTTGGGGTAATGGTGGCGGCACCCCCTGGCGTATAGCCTGCTGTATTTGTAGTATTATCAATATACCCTGATGCGGTAGAGGATAATGTTACGGCTAAGGCCCCAGTTCCTGTAATGTTACCCGCAATGGCTAGGTGCTTGGATCCTATATTTAAAGTACCAGAATTCACAAGAGCCCCAGTAATTGTTGAGGCAGATGTTCCTGGGGTCAAAGTTGTACCGGAATTGATGGTTGTGGTTGTGGCTTCGATATTATTATTCAAAGTAAATGTGCCACCGGTGATATTAACAGCTGAAAGGGCACCCCCTATTCCAAAGTTACCATTGCTGGATGTATCCGCGGTAATATTCACTATACCTTTATTGGGGATGGTCGCAACGATATCCCCATTTAGTGTGCCAACCCCATTAAGGTTTACGATATCTTCACTGACAGCCCCCCGTTCCAAGAATGATAGACCCATTGGTGGTGCTTCCTGATTCTAAGTTGAAGGTTGCTTTTTTTGTATTGGATTGATTATCAATAGCAACTGCAGATCCCCCGGCGCCCGTTGTCCCGGCTCCAGTAATGGTTCCATAGTTAGTGATGGAACTTTCCCCATGCGCATTTCCTATCCTGATAGGTGCCTGACCAGTTGTGGCGGTGGTAATACTTCCCGTCGCATTGTTTGTGATGTTAAACCCGCCAGAACTTGCCGAAGAAGAAGTATAAATTGCGTTACCGCCCCCAATGGAACGTGTGTTTGAAATTGTCCCGCTGTTGGAAATTGTTGTAACACCACCAGTGGCACTTTGGATAATGCGAACGGTCCCTAAGTTGGCAGAGGGTGCTGTTGACGTAATGGTTCCTTGGGTATTGGTCAAGGTAATTGCTCCTGTTCCAGAAGTCGCAAAATGAATTGCTTTACCGTTATTGGTGGATGAAATTATGCCTGTTCCACCAGAACTACCATTGGTTACAGTAAGGTTTCCATTGCCAGCTTCTATCATGGAAAGGGCGGCGTATCCGTTATTATTTGGTGCCCCGGTAATAGACCCATTATAGTTGTTTACCGTATGGTTTCCCCCATTTCCACGAATATAAAGGGCATACGTTTTTCCTGATCCCGTGCTTGATATTGTGCCGCCGGTTGTGCCTGAGGTGTTTCCCTGGTTTAATGTAAAACCGATATCAGCAGTGTTGGAATAGAAGATAGCGGTCTCTATGTCTGCCCCAGAACTGGTGATAGTTGTGGCTGGCGACCCAATATTATTAATCGTTGTCGAAAGTGTCGCAGAGGTTAGACGGATGGCTCCAGTAGAGCCAGAAACGGCAACATTACTATTACCAGATCCTGTGATCGTAATTTCCTTTATATTACCACTTTTTGCATCAATACCAACACCAGCTGCATTTTCCACATACCCAGTTCCTGATATTGTAATAGAAGGGACATCTGCATTTGCGGTGTTCGTAAGGAAATCCCCAGCGGGTGCGTTTGTTCCGGCTCCAGCCCCTCCATCAACCGTCCAGGCAGCGGCGGTTAAGTTTGTTGTAGATTTTGCCTTAAAAGAGGGGGTCATCGTTATAATTAGGACACAAAAGAAAAAAGCAAGGTGAAATATACCCGTTTTTTTATTGTCCGGCTTCATAAAATTTGGATTATTTATATACTTTCCCTGCACGATTTTTTATCCAATAATTTGGGTGGCTTCATTTTTTATACTTTATAATACCACGTACTTTACATAAAAGATAATAACGTACACTAAACAGGTAATCAAGGAAGTATAGAAGATAAATTCTTTTAAAAGGTTTTTTGCAAAGAAATGAATAGATAGACTTTTATCAATCCCAGAGTTGTATACATTTTTTGACTGGAGAGATCCCATTGGTCCAGTCCTTGTAAATTTCAAAGACTTTTGTCGTTGCGGGGCTTAATTAATGGGGTATTTACATTCAGCTGTGCCACAAAGAAGACTTGGTCCTGGAGATTGGTTGCGGGGGCTGGATTTGAACCAACGACCTTCAGGTTATGAGCCTGACGAGCTACCGGACTGCTCCACCCCGCGGTAAAATAATTTAGTCTGCAGTCCCAGCGTCTTTAAACACTGAATTACTGAAGGACTAGTGGATTTCTATCAAAAAAAAATCCTTATGTCTAGGGAATATTTGATTTAAGTGAATATTTTTCTTGATCAAACAGCCATCCTATTGATAATATGGGTATTAACAAGGGGAGATTCAACTAATGAACAGGCTTTTTAAAAATTTTTCTATCTACTTTCTTTTCGTGGCAAGTCTTTGTTTTACGACAACTGTTTACGCAAGATATGAATTACCAGCTGAATATGTTAAAAATGAAGAAGTTGCAGATGAAGCTGTAACATTGGCGCGCAAAAGTACGTTAGATGCTGTTAAAGCACTACAAATTGCAATTAAGCAGTTCAAGCTTGTCCTTGAAAATGGCAAAGCAGATGATGCTCTGGTTAAAGAAATGATGGCTGAAATTAGAAAACTTGAAGGGAAATCAGGTTCTTCTGGGGCTCAGGCATCTGTAAATAATGCGGATTGGCAAAGAAAAATTCTAACATGGATTGCATCAGAAAAAGGTAATGGGTTCAAGAAACTAGATAAAGCAACTATTACAAAAATAGCAACAGCTATAGAAACAAATGTTCCCAATGCAGCAAGTGACAACAAATGGTCACCAATACTTAATGCGGCTAAAAAAGCGGCAAAATAATTTACAACCAACAGGGGTAGTATGTCAGTCAAAGCAATTAAAAAGTCATTTACAGCTTTTACATGTGTTTTATCTATTTTTTCATTTCAGACAGGTAGGGCCAATCTCGGCATGATGCCAGGGGCAGGAGGTAGTGGTCTTCAGTCTGGGATGGGTCAATTTTCGGGATTTACAGGACAGCAACAATATGGTGGTCAACAAGGGTTTGGTCAGCAAGGGCAGTTTGGTCAGCAAGGGCTTGGTCAGCAATATGGTGCTCAACAATATGGTGATCAACAAGGACAGTATGGTCAGCAAGGGTTTGGTCAGCAATACGGGGGTCAACAAGGGCAATATGGCCAGCAAGGATTTGGTCAACAATATGGTGGCCAGCAAGGACAGTACGGCCAACAAGGATTTGGTCAACAATACGGGGGTCAACAAGGGCAATATGGCCAGCAAGATTCAAATCTTGGTGGGGGAACACAAGATTCTTGGGATGGTGCTTTGAACCCTGTTGTCACTTCTGCTTATGGAATGGGTGGAATGATGGGTGCGCCAGGTATGGGTGGCATGATGGGTGCGCCAGGTATGGGTGGCATGATGGGTGCGCCAGGTATGGGTGGCATGATGGGTGCGCCAGGTATGAGCATGGGTGGATTTGGAAACCCACAACAAGCAATGAATGCCAATAATGCTTATAGATATATTGCTTCAACACCAAATGGTGTTTTGGTAGGTATGAGCCTTGCTGAATTGAATAAATATAAAAATTTGATCACGCAGGGATTAAGTTATGGGGTGAACCCGCAAGGTATGCAAACGGAATTGCAACGTCTTCAATATGCCTTGTCACCCGCTTTAAAACAGCAGCTTTTGGTTGATCCTGGTGGGACAACGATACCTAATATCCAGGCAGATCAAGAACAAGTTGAAAGAATAAAGGCAATTGTTGAAGATTGGACGACAGGCCGAATTTATGATGAAATCATGCATATGAATGTTGTGGACCCAACGCACGCAGAAAAGATATTTGATAAAATGAGTGATGATAGCGGTATTGTTGCCATTGGCGTAAGAAATGCTATGGTTCCCCCAAATATAAAATCAAATGCAGATATTGTTAAGGCCAGAATGTTAGAGGCAAGAGCAAGTCTATTGCATGCCCTTGTTTCAGGAATAATAAATAATGCTTCAAAAATTGTTCAAGATGTTATTCGGCAGCAAGAAAATCCAGGATCTGCCTCTTTTTCATCTTTTGGTTCAAGCTCAATGGGAAGCAGTTTAGGATCTTCTAGCGGCAATTATAGTTCCTCAAGTGGCAATTATAGTTCTTCAAGCGGTAGTCTTGGATCTTCGAACAGCAGCTTTGGATCTTCTGGCAATTTTGGAAGTATAGGGTCTTTAGGTGGGTCCTCTAGTTTTGGAAGTACAGGGTCTTTAGGTGGGGTCTCCAGTTTTGGAAGTACAGGGTCTTTAGGTGGGGTCTCCAGTTTTGGAAGTACAGGGGGATCAAGAGTCGTTATAACCAAGGGGTACTTATCCACTTTGGCCGCCAAACTAAAAGGTGCCATCAGAGAATTGCAAAATTCTGAATTTCATGATTTGATAACGGGTTCAGAAACAATAGGTGCAACATTACAAGATGATGCAAGAGCCCTAAAAGAAATCACACATACCATTGAAAACCCAAGCGGACGCAATCGTTTTTCAGCGCCATCCCAGGTGCAAAAAGAGGCGAAAATTGTTTACGATAAGCTTGTAGGTTTAGGGGATAGCGAGTTATTTAAAACTTATTCAAGCCCTGAATCAATGCAGCGGGCCATTAATAGTTTGGAAACAATTGCCGAAGCCCCAGAACAATCTTTACGCGGTGTGCCGTGGATAAAAATCATGGACCAAATTGGTAGACTATCCAAAGCCCGTGCAATTGACATTTATAAAGACATAGCAGAAGAAATCACACAGTTGACGGCAAAAACTGATGTTGATGCTTCTGTTAAGGTTAAAAGGTTTTTTGTATCTTCCCCCAGCAGAGTGACACGCGATGATTTGGAATCAAAATTGGGTTCATTGGTTAATGTTATTTATGATTTCAATCATGAATCTGACTTTGCAGATCGAGAAGTTACCTATGATGATGCTGAGTCAAAAATCAGAACAGGCTATGACTTTTTATACAAAAACAAGGATGAAACAGCGACAAAATCCCAGAGAAACAGAGTCAAAAAAATGGCAAATCTGTATAATGAATTGAATAAGAAATCACAAACCCAACTTTCTGAAAATTCAATAATAAACAATGCTGTGAAAATTTTGTCGAAAAGTATTGTGGCTGGTTTGGAAATTCCCCCTGATTCTGAAGAATTGGAAAAAATGAAAGAAGAAGGTAAAATACCATCAGAAATAGAAGTTAAAAACTTGCTGGCAAAATTGAAATCAGCACAAGTGCAAGTGATTGTAACACGTTTGCAAGAACAATATCCAAGCAATAAAGAGTTAGAAGAAGAAGTTGAATCAAACCCAAGTGCCTTTGTGAATGAGGAAAAAATTCTAAGAATGGCAGTAAACGGGGTGGGGGGTAAAAAACGTTCTACGGCCCTTAAATTACATAAACTTTTAGTGAAAAAGTTTAATGATTTTAGCAACTAACTTAAGTAATGTGCTCTATAAGTGGGTATCAATTCTGTGAATAATTTTTTTAAAAAAATGAATTTAGATTTAGGAAAGCTTTTAGCCACAGCCTTTGTGCTGTGTCTTTTTTTCACTAATGCCTTAGCAGCAGGTGATGGGTATGGTGCCCCAGCTGGTGATGGTTATGGCGCCGCATCTGATTCTGCTGGCAGTAAGAAAAAGAAAGATGCTGCCAAAAAGAAAGATGCAGCAAAAAAAGAAGATGCTGCCAAAAAGAAAGATGCATCAAAAAAGAAAGATGACGATAAAAAATCTGATGATGCGGCAGGGGATGGTTACGGAGATGATGCAGACTCTGATGCTAAAAAGAAAAAAGACGATGACAAGAAAAAAGCACAAGAAGATTTAGATGCTGCAAAAAAAGAGCAAGAAGCCGCAGATAAAGAACTGGAAGATGCCTTAAACGAAGACCCCCAAGATCCGGCAAAAGTTGCCGCCGCACAAAAGAAAAAAGACGAGGCAGATAAAAAGGCAAAAGATGCTGAAGATAATATGAAAAAAAATGAAACAGAGGAAGAGACAAAAAAACGTGCTTTAGATGAAAAGAAAGCCACTGCTGACAAAGCCAAAGCAGATCAAGAGGCGGCAGATAAAGAACTGGAAGATGCGTTGAACGAAGACCCGCAAGACCCAGCAAAAGTGGCAGCCGCAAAAAAGAAAAAAGAAGCAGCGGATAAAAAAGCAAAAGAGGCTGAAAAAGATGCAAAAAAACAAGAGGCAGATAATGCCAAAGCAGAAAAAGATGCGGCAGATAAAGAACTGGAAGATGCTTTAAACGAGGATCCGCAAGACCCTGAAAAAGTTGCCGCCGCAAAAAAGAAAAAAGAAGCAGCTGATAAAAAATCAAAAGAGGCTGAAAAAGATATACAAAAACAAGAAGCCGAAGATGCCAGTGCAGAAAAAGATGCAGCAGATAAAGAACTGGAAGATGCCTTAAACGAGGATCCGCAAGACCCAGCAAAAGTTGCCGCGGCCAAAAAGAAAAAAGAAGAGGCTGATAAAAAGGCAAAAGAGGCTGAAGAAAAACGTAATGCGAATGAAACGGCCGCTGATCAACAAAAACGCGAAGCTGAGGAAGCAAAGAAAAAGGCTGATGCAAAACAGGCAGAAGCAGATAAATCCCAAAAAGAGGCGGACGATGCAGATGCAGAATACAAAGCAGCTTTGGCAGAAGATCCCCAAGATCCTGATAAAGTTGCTGATGCAAAGGCAAAAAAAGACTCAGCAGATCAAAAAAATGTTGAGGCACAAACAAATGCGACTGAAGCCCAGTTAGAAGCGGATGAAAAAGAAAGTAATGCTACAAAGGCTGCAGAAAATCAGAAAAAACTTGATGAATCAAAGGCCCGTAAGGACGAAGCTGAAAACAAAGCAAAAGCAGCTGAAGATCGACAAAAGGCAGCAGATAAAGAACTTGAAGATGCCAAGGCAAGCGGAGACCCTGAGGCAATTCGTAAGGCTGAAGAAAATAAAAGATTGGCTGATCAAGATGCGGATGCTGCGAATAAAGAATTAGATGACGCAAAGACAAGTGAAAAAGAGGCAACCTTTGCCGCTTCAAAAGATGATGAAAAGAAAGAAATAAAAGCCAATGAGGCAGGCAAGCGTGCTGCGGCTGCAGAAAAAGATCGAGAATCTGCAAATAGTGACTTGGATTCTGCAAATAAAGAATTAGAAGAGGCTGAAAAATCAGGAGATCCTAAAAAAATTAAGGCTGCAAAAGAAAAACAAATTGCAGCACAAGAAAAAGCGGACAAAGCCAATGAAGATGCAGACAAGGCTAAGAAAGAAGCTGATGAATTAAAGGCGGATACAGAGACAGAGCAAGAACGTGATACACGAAGGGCTGTTGAAGCAAATAAAGGCCTGGATGATGCAAAATCAAAAAAAGAAGCAGCAGATAAAGAACTGGAAGATGCAGATAAAGAATTGGAAGATGCCATTGCCAGTGGTGACCAAGATAGAATAGACGCAGCGCAAGACAAGTACAAAAAGGCCAAAGAAGATAAAGAGGCTGCAGATAGCGGCTTGTCAGATGCACAAGGTGATGCTGATGGAGCAATGGATGATTTAAGTAGTTTGGATGGTGATGATGACGGCTTAGATTCTTTAGGCGGTCTTGATGACGACGATGATGATCTTGATAAAGACGACGATGATTCACTTCTTTCCTCTGGCTTAAAGAAAACAGATTCTGATGATGAATCAACGGATGAATCTGATGACGGAGATGATGAAGACGAAAAAGAAAAAAAAGGCTGGTTTGGCGGCATGTTCGGAGGGAAGAAAAAAACAGATGATGGTTCATTGGATGATGACGATGAAGATTCAAGTGGTTCCAGTATGTTTGGCAGAGCTTCTTCATTTGCGTCAACTGCAAGATCAATAGGGCAGGCAACAGGTATGCTGCCTCCAGGTCAGCCTCCTCCCGGAGCTATGGGCCCTGGAATGGGTGGTCCTGGCATGGGCGGTCCCGGAATGGGCGGACCCGGAGGACAGCAGCAAGGAATGCAACAACAACCTATGCAATCAGGGGCATCATTTACACCTTCACAACAGCAAGGGCCGACATCACCATTGATGGCCTCAGCAGATTCGACGGCGGGATTATTTCAAGATCCTGCACAAAACAAGCGATTGGAATCTGCTGATAGAATGATGGATAAATTTTTGGGGACTGATGAACAAAAAGCACGAGAGAAAGCAGCCCAGGCATCGATGGCGGCAAGACAACCCGGAAGTCAGATTATGGGACCAGATGGTCGTATTATCGGCACAGTAGGGCCGGATGGGCAAATTATTGGCCCTGATGGGCGCCCTGCAGGACGTGTTGGTCCAAATGGACAAGTTTTAAATGCAGATGGAAGCCCAATGGTAACAGGCGGTGTTGTATCTGCAGATGGACGTATGATTGATACAATGGGGCAAAGTTCCGGTGGCAGAGGCCGAGGCAGGGGAGGGATGTCAGGAAGAGGCGGTCGCCCAGATATGGTTATGGGCCCAGATGGACAACCTATGATTATGGGGCCGAATGGTCGGCTTATGGCTATGGGTCCAGACGGCCAAGCGGGAATGATAGACTCTAGAACTGGTATGCCAATGGGAAGAGGACAAGGAGAAGGCCCAGATGGGTTTGGCCAAAATACATCCAAAGATAAATATAATAATTTGCGTAATGAAGTTGCAGATATGGAATATGAAATTGAAGAACTTCGGCGTATGGGGCGTGCAAAAGAAGCCTTTTTGCTTGAGCTTGAGCTTGATAAGAAGAAACGTGAAATGTATGGTGCTTGGTCAAATTATAGCCAGTTTGGTGATAGAGTCGATCCAAGTACGGCTAAAAAAGGTGGCTGGTGGAATTCTAAAGGATTGGATTTATACGGGCCAAATGGCCCAGAACGTGGTGGGATATTTGATCCAGGGGCCAATTCATCAGAAAATGTGAATAAATTTTATGAGCCAGTAGGCGGGTCAGTTCAACGTAATTACGGCCGTGGGCGCGTAGAAATAAATCCACGTGGCGGATATACTGTTAATCGTTATGTTGGAGGACCTAGTGCAGTGGGAACATCAGATTTTGAAGTTGATCCCTTCCGCGCAACACCAATGGATGATTCCTGGGGTTTTTAGAATAAATCCCCTAAAATTTCCTTGACCTTACGGCTTAGAAAGGTTAAATAGCTTATATAATCTATGGCGGGTGTAGCTCAGTTGGTTAGAGCACCAGTTTGTGGTACTGGGGGTCGCGGGTTCGAAACCCGTCACTCGCCCCATATTTTATTTTCTGATCTGTATACAAATAATTTCCTATTTTTTTACAGTACTATTTTTTCCTAACAGTATTATGAAGTTCACTCTCTTTTAACCAAAATTTATATACTATTTTTAAAGAATACTCCTCCAAAAATAGATACTCTTATTCTAAGATAATGCTTGTGTTACTAATGCTCTGGATAAATCAAGATCTGTAGATATTTCATTATTTGTTTTCGCTGGATAAAGGGTCTTCCACCTTCTGACAAGTTGAACAATACGATTAAATTCTGTCCTTGTTTCTTCGTCAAATCCGCCTGGCTCAGCTGCTACAGGAAATCTGCGATTTCCTCTATATAAGGATTCATCATCATCAGACTCATCCGCCGCGGCGGAAAGTCCAACAGGATCAGCTGCTACAGGAAATCTGCGTCTTCCTAGGTATATAGCATCATCATCATCATCTTCTTCTTCCTCAACGTCGCTTGGAGCAGGGACAGCCGCCGCCGCTGCAACAGCAGCTGCTGCTGAAGAACTAGAACTAGAGGTTGATCCAGCATGTGAATGCCCCCAGCCAACAGGTGCAGGTAATGGATCCATGCCATACTCTTCTTCTTCCATACTTTCTGGTGAAACACCAGGTACGGATGGCACTGCAACAGCTGCTGCAGCCGCAGAAGTACTAGAACTAGAAGTTAATCCTGCAGGGGATCCCCATCCGCCAGGTGCAGGTAATTGTGCAGCCACTGCTGATGCAGCTGGAGCAGAAAGTGGACCCATGATGCCGTAGTTATCTTCCTCTTCCTCTTCCTCTTCCTCTACGTCGCCCATTGTTGCCATAGCTGCTGCTGGATAAGAACTAGAACTAGAAGTTAATCCAGCATGTGCGTGGCCCCATCCAGCGGATGCAGGTAATGGGGATGCAGGTACAGCCATTGCAACAGCCGCCGGCGAAGAACTAGAGATTGACCCAGCATCTTCACCTTCACCACCCATAGCACCTGCAATACGAGCTTTAAGCTCTTCTGCAAGATATTGTGATAAACCCATTCTAAGTTGTTCTGACGTGATACGTCCTGCATCTCGTGCAGGCTTCGCCCTTTCTCCTGGAGCTACAGCTGGTAATGTACTTCTGGGTTCTAAAAAAATGCTTAGTAATCTACCTGCTTCTATTAAGGCCTCTTCTCGGGTTGTGTGTCCAGCAAGAAAACCATGGTCCATAATAATTTCAGCCATCATGGGTAATCCATATTTATTTCTTGTTATTTTATAAGCTTGCCCAAAAAGATTATAGGCATCTTCAAGGTGTTGGTGTTTGCCTGTTTCATGCCAAATGCCCATGTGTAAATGTGCTGCCCTTAAAGAGAGTTGTGATTTGAATCTTCTTCTTGTGTCAGTTTTTTCTGTCCAAATACCGGCTTCTCTGCAAACGTAAGTATAGAGGGATACCTTGCTGTTAAAAAAACGAAAAGGGGGATCAAAGTTATCATCATGAATAAGTTTGGCTAAATTTAACAACCGACTTATCCTGCTTTCCGGGCTGTCTATTCTTAAGCAGTATTCTGTATACAAGCGATGATAAACTACAGATTTTGATAAAGCCCGATTTTTTCCAGGAAGACATTTTCCTTCATCAACTACTGCACTAATTTGTTCAGGGGTAAGTCCTGCACCGCGAAGAATTCTGACACGGGCTATTCTACGTCCTTCAGCATCAAAGCCTACTTCCCCTTCTGATGCTGCAGCTGCATTAACATTATGTCCATAAGCAACGCCTAATAAAATAAATAAAACTTTTAAAAATAATCTCATCTCTTATCCCTTTATATAATAAGTATCATTAATATAATTAAATAAGTGATTATTTCAAGTAAGAAGCTTAAAAGAGGTAGAGGTGTCCATGACAGGTTTATAAAACTATCTTCCTAAGTTTATTTTTTAAATAAAATCAGACATAGTAGAAAACCTAGGTTTTATCAAAAAATTCCATAGGATATTAAGAAAAAAGGGGATTAATTATAGATATAAAAAATATCTTTTTCACAAAGATTTATTAAAAGTATTTTATTTACTTACTGAAATTAATGTCATAATAATCAAGAAATTAATGAACTGAAAATATGAATAATTTGATAAATAATATGTTTTGGATCAAATTTGATGGACTTTCCTGGGTGATGACTGGCCTGATCTTATTTGTTTCTCTGTCTGTTGGATCGTTTTCAATACGGTACCTAAAAGGTGATAAAAAAAAATCCCAGTTTTTTACCCTTCTTATTTGTGTTGTTTTATCAAATATTATAATGGTATCAACAGACCACATCTTTGTTCTATTAACCTGTTTAATAAGTAGTAACACGTTTTTGGTGTTTATGATGCTGCACAAAGGTGAATGGCCTGCAGCAAGATATTCAGCCTTTCTTGCGGCAAAAAACTTTATCTTTGGTGCGCTGTTGATTGGAACTGCCTTATTCATTTTACAAGATGCCACCCAAGAATTTTCGATTAATATAATCACAGAAATTTCCGGTGACCAGCCATGGGCCATTACTGCAGGATTATTTTTATTATTGGGTGCCATGACACAATCAGGGCTTTTGCCTTTTAGTCGTTGGTTGGTTAGTTCTTTAAATTCCCCGACCCCTGTTTCGGCAATCATGCATGCAGGTTTGGTTAACGCCGGAGGATTTATCTTGGTGCGATTTTCAGAATTATACGCGAACCAAACTTTTTCATTGGAAATAATTTTCCTTGCTGGAACAATAACAGCCATTATTGGAACCTTTTGGAAATTGGTTCAAAGTGATGTTAAGCGTATGTTGGCGTGCTCTACCGTTTCCCAAATGGGTTTCATGATATTACAATGTGGACTTGGACTTTTCCCCGCTGCCATTGCACATCTTTGCTGGCATGGGCTTTTTAAATCCTACCTTTTCTTAGCAACAGGTTCTGTTGCCCAAGAAAAACGTGTCCCCTATGATACAAAACCCCGGCGGTTTAGTGTTCTTATTTCAATTCTTTATGGCGGGGTTGGGGCTATCGCATTTGCTTTATTAAGCGGTAAAGATTTTGATACAATTGATACAAGGATGTTTTTGATTGCAATCTCTTTCATTGCCACAACGCACTTTTCATTAGCCATTCTGCGAGAAGGTAAAATTCGATTAATAAAATTAATTATCGCGTTTATTGCCACTGTGTTTATTGGCAGTACTTACGGATTAAGTGTTCATTTAATCGAAACAATATTAAACCCAGATATTTTGTCAACACCCCAACCTTTAAACATCCTACATGTTCTTACTTTGGTTATTTTTATTATGTGTTGGGGATTGTTTGTCTTCAGTAATAATTATAAGAAAAGTTTGCAGTCCAATAAATGGGCGCAAAAACTTTATGTTTTTATGATAAACGCCTCTGAACCGCATGCAAAAACCATCACTTCACACCATAATCATTACAGGAATTGACGGAGAAGCCAATGTTAAAAACATCTGCCACGTCTGATACTTTAGATACAGTTTTGGAAAAAGCCTGGACTTTAATTGCGCCCTATTGGCCATTGAAGAATTTTATCTCTGTTAATCCTGGTTTGGGGTTTGAAAATGAAAATTTTGATCAAGCCCTTGAAACAATGGCCAGTTATTTCCAAAAACCAGACATTCCTGTGCCGCTTTATGATATTAACCGCATATCTATGAAATGGCTGAGCCATTTTTTTGATGAAGGCCAATCTTCAGTTGAAATGCCATTAAAGAATCACGGGTTTTTAAAAATTTTATTACAACTTATTCTGTTTGACCGACAGATAAAAAATCATAATAAAGAAACCTTTATTAACGAACTTCCTGAAAACTCCAAAACAATTATTGAAAGTTGTTTGGACTTTCTAGAAATCACCAAAAATGATCGACAGTTATTTATAAATTTGGCGCTGACAACATTGCCAGGTTGGGCTGGGTACGTTCAATACTATACCAGCTGGAATGGTAATGCAGTAAACACCATAACAAAAGAGGACTATCTTGCATTTCGTCTTATCTTGATATGCCTTATGTGGCCAAAGGCAAAAGATCTTTTGGAATGGCATAGAAATTCAAAGAAAGAAACTGATAATAAAGATTTTTTAAAAGAAATTGAAAAGAATGAAACAGCTTATTTGAATAAGTTAATCAAAAATTTAGGGTCGCAAAACTTTAAAAAAGAAAAAGAAAAGGTAAAGGCACAATTTGTCTTTTGTATTGATGTGCGGTCAGAACCTATAAGGCGGGCCATTGAAAGGCAAGGGGATTATAAAACATATGGATTTGCTGGTTTTTTTGGGGTCCCTGTTTCCATTGAAAATCATATTACAGGGGAAGAATATAACTCATGCCCTGTTTTATTACTGCCAGCCCATAAGGTTGTTGAATATCCGCATATTACAAATAAAACAATTGTAAGAAAATACTATTTCGCAAAGCGCCTAAAAAAGCTTTATCAATCAACAAAATATAATTTTGCCACGCCTTTTGCCTTGGCAGAAACAGTTGGGATTGTTACTGGTTTTTTAATGTTTATCAATAGCGTTTTTCCAACACTTGGGCATCTTATTCGGTCAAAATTCAAAGGTGTGTTACAGCCCATTTATGATGTGTATCCTAGCATAAAGAATATACCGGTTAAGACCCAAATCAAATATGCCGAAAATGCACTGAATACAATGGGGATGGTCAAGAATTTTCCCCCTTTGGTTTTTTTGTGCGCACATGGCAGCACAACAACCAACAACGCTTTTGCAACATCTTTAGATTGTGGTGCTTGCGGGGGCAATGAAGGAAGTGCCAATGCCAAAATTCTGGCGATGATTTTAAATAATTCACAGGTCCGCGCGGCATTAAAAACAAAAGGGATTACCATTCCAAAAGAAACTTGTTTTGTTGCAGCAAAGCATAATACAACAACAGATGAAATAACCCTTTATAATCAAGATGTTTGTTCTTCTGTTAGTAATCAGATTAAGGCTGTTAAAAAAGATTTAGAGACTGCCAGGGCAGAAAATTCTTTATGGCGTTGTCATAAAATGAATGTGACCGAATCCCTTGAAACAAGTGCCCATCATACAAGTTTAAGGTCCCTTGATTGGGCACAGGTGCGTGCTGAATGGGGGCTTTCCAACAATGCGGCTTTTATAATTGCCCCCCGGTTTTTGACAAAGAATATTGATTTGGATGGCCGTTGTTTTTTGCATTCTTATGAACATGATCAAGATAAAGACGGCACTGTTTTGGAAGCCATTTTAACTGCCCCCATGGTCGTGGCCTATTGGATTAATAGTCAGTATTTATTTTCAACCCTGGATAACACGGCCTATGGTGCCGGCAGTAAAATCACCAAAAATATTGTCGGGAAAATGGGGGTTGTGCAAGGGAATGCCAGTGATTTAATGACTGGTCTGCCGTTTCAATCTGTCTATTTATCTGATGATAAACGTTATCATGAACCGATGCGCCTGACGACGCTTGTATATGGGGATAAAGATAAGATCAGCCAAATCATCAAAAAACATAAGTTACTTATGAATTTATTTAAAAATAATTGGGTGAATTTGGTATGCATGGATCCAAAGTCTGGTTTGTTTTATAAGCTTAAAGATACTTTAGATTGGGTGAAGTATTAGGTGGTAATCATTGTTAGAGGCGATGTTGACTCAGTGGTTTTTTTGAGGGAAAAATTAAGATGGTGCCGGCTAGAAGACTCGAACTCCCGACCCACTGATTACAAATCAGTTGCTCTACCAACTGAGCTAAGCCGGCACACACCATTTATATACTATCTTTATGCCTCTTCGCCAAGCCCTTTTTTAAAAAAAATCCAAAAAAAAGCCCCAATGTTGGGGCTGTAACTTATGCTCTGTAAAATTTATGGTTTCCGATACGGGCCAAAGCAATCATCTTTTTACTTTTTGCCCATCTTGGCTTACGTTTCATAAAAACACTATGGTAATGGTTTGCGCCATTTGTAATGTCCTTATTTTTTATGGCATACAATGCAGCCCTATAAGCCCGCCTAAAGTTTTTATTTTTTAAGGTAACCCTTGTAATCAATTTATAATTTGGGTCATTTTTGTTCCAGCAAGAGAACTGATACCTTTGTTGTGATACTTTAATTGGACACCTGTCCCACTTTTTTTGCTTATCCTTCGTACGGTTCAAGATAACATGGGCAATGGCTGTCAAAGCATTGTCTGTTTTTTCACCGCGCGCTTCTCCGTATATAGTTCTGGCCATAATATCCACTTCTTTCTGCTGTTTTACAGACAAAGTGGAAATTGCACTGTGCAAGTCACTTGCAGAAACATCGCTTTGTTTTTGTCCCTTATCCAATGAAGTATTCATTTGAAGGGGAACAGATGCATTACTAGTTGTGCTTGTATCAAAAAGCATACTGCTTGTGATAATCGCACCTGATATCAAACTGAACATAATAAAGTTTGTATATTTGTTTAATAAAGTTTTAATCATCTTAATGTTTTATCCCTATATTATTTTCTTATACTATACATATGGGGATTATTATAAAATTTTCAAGGGGTGTGTGCCGCAACAACAAAGGGTTTCCTTGTTATATGTTCTGTGTTCTAATAAGAAAAAATAGGTGGGTTTTGCAGCATAAAATTAAAAAAATTATATTTTGGATTATTATTTTTCTGATTCTTTTAAGTGGCCTAGGGTGGGTTTTAGATTACCACTCTGAAATTGTTCATGATCAAACCTATCTTAAAAATAGTCAGGGCATTATTTATGGTAAAGATTCTAAGGAAATAAAACGGGGCGGGAATACTGCCATTATTATTATTCATGGTTTTATGTCATATCCAACAAGCCATGATGTTACGCTGGATGCCATAAAAGATAGACTGGCAAACGTTGATTTTTATGTGCCGTTGCTGCCGCATCATGCCCGGGGGCTTGCCAAAAGCAAGGATTTTAAGGCTAAGGATGTGGAAAATTATTTTAGGAAATACATCAAGGAAAAGGCAAAAAAGTACAGCAAAATTTATGTTTTAGGAGATTCTTTTGGTGCCACAGTTCTAAGTAAACTTATGTTGGAACAGGGCTTTCCAAAAAATATTACTTGTATCTTTCATGCTCCAGCCTTTTATTTAAGACAAAATACCGCAGAAAATCGTTTTAAATTAGGCGTTTTGTCCTTGTTCAGAAATTATTGTCCATATGTGTCATTGGGGTGCGGCCGTGATCTTAGCAGTGTTGATGATGTTGGGTTTAAACGTGAAATAGGCCAAGTCGTTTCAGGCCATGTTATTGTGCCAGCCGTACGTAACTTGTTTTCATATACGCTTGAAAATATAAATAACCTTAAAAAATTAAATCAAGATTTTCATATTATTATGACGCCTGATGATAATAAAGTTGATTTTGATCTTGTGAATCAAGATTGTGATCAAAATTCAAACTGTCATATGCATGTAATTCCGTCTGGGCGGCATGCCTTCCATTGGGGAAAGCATAAAGATATGTATCAAGACATTTTGGTGAAGTTAGTTAAAGATTAAGCAAATCTTAATAAAAACCGAACGATTTTTTTGGTTCTTGATGAAAATAAAGTATCGGTATAAAAACTACCGGCAAGACGTTTGCTGGCTTCAGATAAAGTAGGATAGGGGGCAATCGTATTTAATATCGGCCCCAATTTTTGTTTGTGTTGAACGGCAATAATCCAAGGGTGCAGAATTTCCCCAGCATGGGGTGCGGCAATGGAACACCCCAAGACCATGCCATTCTTTTTTGTAATTACTTTCATAAGCCCATCCGTTTCCGCCATGGCCTGGGCACGGTCATTTTCCTTAAAAGACCATTTTAAAACTTTGATATTGTTTCCATATTCTTTTTGGGCTTGTTCTTCATTTAGTCCAACATGGGCCAGTTCAGGATATGTGTAAGTACACCAGGGGACTGCATGATGATGGGCTTTGGCAGGTATGCGAAAAAGTGTATTTCGAATGAAAATACCGGCATGATACCCAGCAACATGGGTAAACTGATAACCGCCCGCAACATCCCCTAGTGCATAAACACGTTTATTCGATGTTTGGAGGCGATCATTTACTTTAATTCCCCTGTCCGTATAGTCAATATTTGCTTTTTCCAGCTCCAGGCCATGAACATTGGCTTGGCGTCCTGCTGCAACCAATAAATGGGAGCCTTCAATCTTTTGGAGTTTTCCAGACACCTTATAATGGACTGTAATTTTTCCTGATTTTTCCGTTACTTTTTCAATTTTTGCTTTTTCAATTAAGTTTACATCGCAGGATTTTAAGCTTTTGCGAATGATGCCTGTTAAATCAGAGTCATCTTTGGCAAGGATAGGACTGCCTGAAATTAAAGTTACTGGTGTGCCAAGCATGGCATGGGCTTGTGCCATTTCACACCCAATGGGTCCACCCCCAATTATAATTAAACGTTGGGGTTGTTCATCAAGATCAAAAATCGTTTCATTTGTTAAATAAGGAACTTTATCAATACCAGGGATCGTAGGTGTTACGGCGTGGGACCCTGTGGCAACAGCAATAAATTTTGCCTGTATTTTTGTGTCCCCCGCCTGAATTTCTTGTGGTCCTGTAAAATGGGCCTTGGCCTGAATAACTTTAACCCCAAGCCCTTCGAAACGTTCAACGGAATCATTGGGTTCAATTTGTTTAATGACATGTTGAATATAGGCCTTAATCTTTACGTAATCCACACGTTCAAGATCAGCCTTCAAACCATACTTTTCGAGTGTGTTTACAGTGTGGGCTTTTTGCGCAACGGTTATAAGGGATTTTGACGGAACACATCCATAATTAAGGCAATCGCCACCCATTTTATTATGTTCAATTAAGACAACCTTTGCCCCCATTTGGCTGGCACCTGCAGCAACACTTAGGCCGGCTGAACCACCACCAATAATGCAAATATCTGTTTGAATTGTTTTATTTTTTACCATGTTTTTTTCTGACTTTGTTATATACGACAGGCAAGATAGACAAAATCATTAAGCCTATCAGGGGCAACAATATATTTGGTTGGAAAATAATACCCAAATTTGGGGTTTTTCCCTGTTCCAGTAAGGCGCCTAGGCCATTTCCCAAGGAACTGTATACAATAACACCGGGGGTAATTCCCAAAGCCGTTGCAGTTACATAGGTCGGAATTCGAACTTTGAAAAAAGCAGGGACAATATTTATAAGCCAAAAAGGAAAAAGGGGAATTAATCTTAATGTTAAAAGGTAATTAAAGGCATTTTCAGAAAAACCTTTGGAAAATTTCTTCAAAGAATTCCCCATTTTTTTATGGAAAAAGTCATACAAGGCCCATTTTGTTGCCAGGAAAATACAAGTTGCACCGATGGTGGCCCCAATGATGATTGCAATTGAGGCCCATAAAGTGCCGAATAAAAATCCCCCAGTTATTGTAAGAACTGATGCCCCTGGAATTGAAAAAGCAGTAGCTGTAAAATAAGCAGCAACAAACAATAAAAAAGAATAAATTGGATATGTTTGTATATATTCTTTTAAAAATGATTGATTTTCTTGTAAGGCTTCGAAACTAAGGTAGTGATGTAAATCAAAAAAAAGGACTAACACCAGTCCGGATAAAATTATTAAGAGAGGAATATGTTTTTGTAAATTCATGATGAAACATGAGAAAGATAAAAGCGGGGGGAATTCCCCCCACAAATCTTTAGTTAAGAGAATCTTTTAATTCTTTTCCTGGGCGGAAACGCGCAACGCGTGACGCAGGAATTTGAATGGTTTCGCCAGTGCGTGGGTTGCGACCATTACGTGCATTACGTTCTGCAACATTAAATGTTCCGAATCCTACAAAACGTGCATCTTGTCCGCGACCTAAAGTTTCTGAAATACCTTGGAAAACAGCATTTACTGCTCTTTCACTATCAGCTTTAGAAATGTTGGATTGTTTTGCTACGTGGTCAATTAATTCTTGTTTGTTCATGTTTTGCCTCCTATTTAGTTTTGTATAATATATTTATTTATGCCACTTAAATTTAATAAGATCTAGTCTTTTTCTTTAATAAATCCATTTTTTTGTATTTTTTATATTTAAAATTGACTCTGGGCCTTAGTCATGGCAATATTCACAGCACAGTTCCAATGGCCAGTTAAATGACTATTAAGACTGTTATTAGTTAATTTCTACCAAGGGTATCGTATCAGTGAATAAATTTAAGATCTTTTTTATATTTTCTATCTTATTCTTGGCCCAATGCACAAAAGAATTGGGGTCAGATACGTATTCAGATTCAGAAACTGATAGTCCAAAGCAAGTCTATAGAGGCACAATTATCAATGCACGTGAAGTTACTGTAAAGGCGTCAGACAAACTTTCTGACAATACACTTGGTACCGTTGGCGGAGGTGTTGGAGGTGCTTTGATTGGATCACAGTTCGGAAAAGGAAGTGGATCCACGGTTGGTATGGTTTTGGGGGCGTTGGCAGGCGCCTTTGGTGGGGCCGCGGCACAAGATAAATTATCAACACAAAAAGGTATGGAATATTCTGTTGAACTTGAAAGTGGGCGCATTTTAACCATTGTTCAAGGTCTTGACCCCCGCATGCAACCAGGGCAATATGTAACTGTTATGGTTGGGAAAAAAGGGCGTTCAAGGGTTGTTCCATCCCAATAATATTAAGATTGAATTTAAGGAGTTATACTTATGAAAAATAAATACATTGCCGTTGGGTTTGTTGCCATGGCCTTATTAATGGGCGGGTGTGCAAAAGAAATAGGTTCAGATACATATTCTGATGCAGAGGCTGGTGCTGTAAAACAAACTTACCGCGGTACAATTATTAATGCCAGAAAAGTTAAAGTCCAAGGTGAAGATAAATTACAAGATAACTCCCTAGGTTTGATAGGTGGTGGTCTTGCCGGTGGGGTTCTTGGGTCCCAAATTGGAAAAGGCAGAGGGTCAACCATTGGAATGGTTGCGGGTGCTGGTGCTGGTGCTTTAGGTGGTTCCTTGGCCCAAAAAGCATTATCCAAACAAGAAGGTATGGAATATACAGTAGAACTGACAAGTGGTCGTATTATGACCATTGTCCAAGGTCCTAAACCTGAACTTCAAGCAGGACAACCTGTTCTTGTTATGATTGGTAGTAAAGGCCGATCACGTGTGGTTGCAGATCAATCTGCAGGATTTTCAAACAGGGCTGTTGGGGCTGTACGTCGTCAAACATATGTGGAACCCCGCCCACCACGTCGATCAACAAGACGCGATGCCCCCCCAGTAAGGGACAACCGTTATCAAGATAACCGTCCTTACTATGACGATGATCCAAGGGCAGAAGACGAATATCACGACCGCAGGTCACGATTTGACCAAGTAGATGCAAGGGGTCGCGATACTTATGCACGTGATTATGATGAAAGAAGTCGGTCTGTTTATCCACGTGAATACCCACGTTATTTAAATTAAAAGTTGTTAAATCAACAAACTGGGGCCACTTTAATATCTAAGTGGCCTTTATTTTGGAAGTAATTAATTAATGAAATTTTTAGACCAAGCAAAAATCTTTGTAAAAAGCGGTGATGGCGGTGATGGATGCGTCAGTTTTCGTCGTGAAAAATATATCGAACGTGGGGGGCCAGACGGTGGGGATGGCGGTAATGGAGGACATGTAATTATCAGAACCATTGATAATTTAAATACTTTGATTGATTACCGTTACCAACAACATTTTAAATCAGAACGTGGCCATCATGGAATGGGTCGCAATCGTTTTGGTCGCAAAGGAAAAGATTTAGTGCTTGATGTTCCTGTTGGAACACAAGTCCTTGCTGATGATAAAAAAACAGTCTTGTTTGATTTAACAAAAATAGATGATGAAATTATTTTATGTCATGGTGGGCGTGGTGGTAAAGGAAATACCCACTTTAAAACCTCTGTGAATCGGGCACCAAGAACCGCAGGGTCTGGAACATCTGGTGAAGAAATGTGGATATGGCTTCAGATGAAGCTAATTGCAGATGTAGGGTTGTTGGGAATGCCAAATGCCGGAAAGTCCACGTTTTTAAGTTCTGTATCTAGGGCGCGTCCAAAAGTGGCGGATTATCCGTTTACAACTTTACACCCACAACTGGGGGTTGTATATGTTGCCGACCATGAATTTGTTGTTGCAGACATTCCAGGATTAATAGAAGGTGCCCACATGGGGACAGGACTTGGAACGCGGTTTTTAGGGCATGTCGAAAGGTGTAGTGTTTTATTGCACATCATTGATGCCACGGAAGAAGATATTGTGGATAGGTATAAAACAATTCGCAATGAATTAAAAGAATACAGCGAAGAATTAAGTAACCGCCCCGAAATAATTGCCATAAATAAAATAGATTCCTTGACAGAAGATGTAATTCTTGAAAAAACATCTTTGTTAAAGAAAGCGACAAAACAAACTGTTTACCCAATTTCAGCTGTGGCAAATACAGGTGTGCGGACTGTTTTGGAAGAATTATTAAAGTATGTATTAAAAGAAAAAGGTGAAGACAAATGACAAATATCGGTGGTGTATCTGCAGAACAATTAAAATCATATGTTGAACGTATTGAACGTTTAGAAGATGAAAAAGCCAAGGTTTCCGAAGATGTACGTGAAGTATACAGCGAAGCCAAAGGAAACGGATTTGATACCAAGACATTGCGCCAAGTTGTAAAGCTTCGCAAAATGGATCATGATGACCGTCAAGAACAAGAATACATGCTGGATCTTTATAAAAAAGCCTTGGGTTTGGTTCCATCCGGCGAATAATATTTCGATAAGCTTCCTTACCAAACACAGGCATCTGCCTGTGTTTTTAATTTTCCTATACTAAGAAATATTTTCGAGGAAAATTTATTAATTTATATAAGGTAAAATATATTTATGTATAAGAAAAAGGGCAACCTAAAGCGAAAAATAATTCTTTTATTTTTAACCCTTGTTTTTTCCCCAACTGTTTTTTCTGCTGCTTTTGAAATTGGGACGAAGCCCCCCAGTAAAAAAGTCCATGTTTTTTACAGAGGGTATCATTTTTTGAGAGAAACAGATCCGGAAACAGATTTTAAAGGCCGTCAAGGTTTTTCATCACGCCCTATAAGTAAAAGGGAAATTGTTGATGTGACAGAGGCAGTTTCAAACATGAAGAAACTAAATAGGCCTTGGACAACAGAAGAAAAAACTGAATTTTCTCCAGAATGTTCAACTCCATATAAAGAACTTATCCAGTTATATACAAATTCATATACAGAATTTACACGTCAATTAAAAAATAAGGATTCCAGAACAAGAAAAATATTCAGGTTAGGAATGATTGAAGTATCAGAAAATCCTTTTATTTCAACAACTCTCTTCCCCCATCAAGCTTATCGATATGGAAATGGCAGTAAGCTATATGGAAGAAAAGAACAAAGAAGATTTCCAGATTATGACCAGGAAGGGAAACCTACAAATAAAATCATAGGTTATATGGATGTTTATATTGTGCCAGAAAAAGAATATGAAGCGCTGGAAATATTTAATGTTGTCGGAAACTTTGCCACAAGGGCGACAAAACTCAGTTGTCATTGTAGAAAAGATTTGACGGCTGAAATGGAATTTATCTTTCCTTTTGCTATTGGATGTCGCTTCCATTTTGCGCGTGTTCCTATACGGGTGCCAGATTTTAGAATAAGTGTTTTGAAGCTTCGTAAGAAACATTGGCTTGAAAAGTTAAAAGAGGCAGGAACAGTGGAAGAAAGACATAAAGTTGAAGCAAGAATTATACGTCGGCTTGAGAAAAGAGATTCTCCTGAAATAGCTAAAAGAGTTATAGACCAGCTTAGAAAAAAAGGTGTTGATGTTGTGCGGTCTCTTGTTTTAGATGGTGTTTTACTTGATAATTTTACACCAAGTAATGCCAAGCAAATGAGGCAAGAAATAGATATTCTTGAAAAGAAAATTGCTAGAGATTACAGATCTGACGGCGTGGTTTGCCTTGAAGTTCGAAAACAGTCAAAGTCTTTGGCATGGGCACTAAGAAATTTTGCTAGCCGTGGGGACAATGTACAAATAGACTTCTCAGTAAGTTTTAAAAAATTTGATCCGGCCCTTATAGGAGTTTATTTAGAAAATAGTAATGTTACATCTGTCAAATTCACAGGAGATGGCCGCGATACAGAATCAAAGGCAGAGTTTTTTAATTCTTACGTCAACTGGGCTGTAAAACAAGGTTCCCATGATTCTCAAGAAATATTAGATCGTGAATTTATTTCTGTAGAAGAAGATAGCATAAAGAAACTTGTAGCAATTATTGAGAAAAGACAATCCCCTATCACTATTGATATAGAAGGAATTCATATGCATCCTGCAATTAGAAGACTGTTTAATGTAAAAAATGCAAGTATGGATGATGATCCTGTCGTTAGAAATAGTTATAAATCCTATTGGGCCGCCCTTAGAACTTTGGGGATAGACCCATTTGAAACAGATGAGGAAGAGGAGGAAGCTTTAGAATTATACGGTTTGGGCGAATTTGACAATAATACAAGATTGACCGCTTGGTATTAGGAGCTTAAGAAAAGGGAAGACAAGTTTGAGTTGTCTATCTGATTCCCCCCAGATGACTATGCTTTCCATCCCTGATGAATGGCGACGATGCCTTTATTTAGGTTTTCATAAACAACATTTTTGAATCCGGCTGTTTCGATCATGCCCTTTAAGGTTTCTTGGTCAGGAAAGCGGCGAATACTTTCAACCAGATATTTATATGAATCCCCGTCATTGGCCACAACTTTGCCCATCAGGGGGATTACTTTCATGGAATAAAAGTTATAAAGTTTGTCCAAAGTGGAATTACCAACCTGGCTAAATTCCAGGCATAAAAAGGTTCCCCCAGGTTTTAAAACCCGGAAAGCCTCAGCCAAGGCTGCTTCTTTTTCTGTCACATTGCGTAGCCCAAAAGAAATGGTATAAGCATCAAACGTATTGTCTTTAAAGGGTAATTTTTCAGCCGGCCCACATTCCCAAGTAATATTCTTAAAATTATTTTTATCAAAGGCTTTGATGCGCCCTTCTTCCAACATGGCTTCGTTAATATCATACACAGTGGCTTTGGTTTTTAAGTCTCGGGTATTTTCCATATAGGCAAGGGTGATATCCCCTGTGCCCCCGGCCACATCTAATAAATTTGTGGTTGGATTGCGGGGGATGCGACTGATGAATTGTTTTTTCCACAGGCGATGTAAGCCGCCACTCATCAAGTCATTCATCAAGTCATACCTGCTGGCGACATTGTTAAAGACACGTTTCACCAAATCCGTTTTGTCTGAAACTGAAACGTTTTTAAATCCAAAATCTGTTTTTTTATCTTGCATGCGACCCTCTTGCAAAGATAATAATGAATCGTTAAAGGAATGTCAGTAAGAAAATGCCAGAATTACCCGAAGTCGAAACAGTTACCCAAGGAATGGCCAATAAATTGGTAAACAAGCGCATTCAATCCATTAAGGTGCGGCGTTATGATTTGCGCTGGCCGATTCCTAAAAACTTTGAACAAGCCATGCAAGGGGCCCTAATTAAAAATATAAAACGCCGGGCAAAGTATATTTTAATTGAAACAGATAAAGAATACGGCATGTTATGGCATTTAGGGATGTCAGGCCGTGTTAAAATTTCAGAACATCCATCTAAACCCCCGGCCTATGAAAAGCATGATCATGTGCAATTGATTCTACAGGATGGCACATGGATACGGTATTTTGACCCCAGACGTTTTGGAACCATTCAGTTGGTCAAAGATCACGACTTTGTCAAAAATATTTTGTTGGGGCATTTGGGGTATGAACCCCTAAGCCCTGATTTTAATGCGCAAAATTTATTAAAAGGGATCAAAAACAGAAAATCCCCTATTAAAAATCTTATTATGGATCAACGACTGGTTGTGGGGGTTGGAAATATTTATGCGTGCGAGGCCTTGTATGATGCAGGAATTGATCCCAATTGCCCTGGGTGTGAAATAACAAAAGATAGGGCAGATATTCTTTGTAAGTCCATTAAAAAGGTTTTAAAAAACGCCATTAGGGCAGGCGGGTCGACTTTAAAGGATTATCGTAAATCAGATGGAAACCTGGGATACTTTCAGTATCAATTTAATGTTTATGACCAAGCCGATAAAGATTGTAAAAAGTGTTCTGTCAAAATTTTACGTATAATGCAGGCAGGAAGGTCAACTTTTTATTGTCCAAAGTGCCAGAAATAGGATAGGGTAAGGGCATGTTTAGAACAGTTTTTATACTATTGTTAATAATATCTTTTGAATGCCACGCTGAAACAAAATTCATCAGTGGAACTGAAGATATTCCTTTGATGCCTCGTTTGCAGGAAAGTGATGCCAGTGCACAAGCAACCTTTGCATCTCCGCAAGGGAAAATTCTTTCAACCGTGATGCATGGAACGGTCTCTCCAAATGAAATATTTGCCTATTATGACGGGACTTTGCCTAACTTAGGATGGCAAAAAACAAAACAAGGAAAGTATGTTCGTGAAGGGGAAACACTGACTGTAAAAGTAAAGAAATACCGCAATAGAATTTCATTTGTTGAATTTTCTTTGGTCAGTGGAACAAAAAGTCAATAAATTATGGTCTATGCAGTTGACTTTCCTAAAATATATAGTATATGTTTATCGTGAAATTTTTATAAAGAATTTAAAAAAGGTTTAAATATGGCAACGCACAAGTCAGCAGAAAAAAAGATTAGACAAACAGCAGTTCGTACAGAACGCAACAAATCACGTCTATCAAAAATGAAAACGTTCATCAAAAAAGTTGAACAAGCAATCAAAGCAAAAGATAAAGACAAAGCAAAAGTTGCTTTGAAAGAAGCTGAATCTGTGATTGCAGTAACGGCACAAAAAGGTGTTGTTAAAAAAGAAACAGCAGCAAGAAAAACTTCCAGACTTTCAAAAGCTGTAAAAAACATTAAATAGTTTTTTTAAAGTAAGTCTATAAAACAAGCCCGGCCATCTGCCGGGTTTTTTTATGTGTGGCCCTAACGCCCAAAAACTTTGCGGTATGATTTGGAAAAGCCCATTAAGGAATATCGATCCTTGATGGGTTTTCCTTTATAAGTATATATCACCTGCAGATATTTCCATTTTTTCAGGGCATTGATAATATTTTTGTCGTCTTGAGGCGTAGCCGTCCAGGCGCGGTTATTCTTGGCATGCAAAGTAAAACATTTCTTGCCGGGGCATACCTTTATTTTTGTCCAATCTTTATGGGGTGTGGCTGTGTAAACGCTGACAATGGGATTATTTGTCAAAGGGTCACGACTAACCATCACATAAGGCTTAAAAGCCCGTTTAACCTTACCATCTGTGCGGTAAGGGCTGCTGACAATATAAAACTGATTCTTTTTCTTGCCTTTGGCTTCCTTATAAACGGCCCAGCTTTTTGTTTTACATAAGCGTTGGGGTTTTTTTGCCAAAGTCATGCAGGGCAGGCAAATTAAAACTAAGTAAATAATAAATTTCATCTGCATAGTATAAGGGCATCAACAAGTTTTCGGCAAGTCTTAAGGGTTATTTTATTCGTGAAAATTGATCCAAAATACTTGTATGTACCTGTGGAAACAGGCGAATAAAAACCCCACCAAGTTCTGGTGGGGCTGGGGTGTGGTTTGTTAAAAGTGTTTATGCATTTGACTTTGCGTCAAGAAGTTGTCGCCAAACCGATGCTTTTATCCCACCCATCTGGATTCTGCTTTGGCGATCAGTATGCGGTTTAGTTATTATTATAATTGTCTTCCCGGACTTGATCCCGGATCAAGGCTCGGGATGACACACGGAATATGATAGAAGCCTAATCCCAGCATTCTTTGATACGGGAAACCCATTTAATCTATTGCGTCATTGCGTATGCCTGCTTGTCTCGTCAAAGTGCGAAGCACGACGACGGAGAAGGCATGTGGCAATCCATCTTTTAACGTTCCATGGATCACCGCGCACCCTTTGGATGCTTGCGATGACGGAGTGACTGACAACAAGTATGGATCGCCGCGCACCCTACGGGTACTCGCGATGACGGAAATAAAAGGAGGCTTAAATTACTTACTCACTCAAGAAACTCTTGTTTATCAGGGATTCTGGAAAAGGCAATTTTTGTCCCGGAAAAACTTTCTTGTCTATCAGGTAAATCCCCCATGACAACTGTATTACGCCCAAACTTTTCGTTCAGTTTATCCATGGCATTGGATGCTTTTTTCAGGCGTTCTTTATCTTTTTCGGGCTGGGCTGTTTGTGTGAATAAGCCAAGTTGATCAAAAGGATTTTGAATAAGCCCATGCAGGGTAATTGATATTTTTTTAATTCGATTACCTTTATTTTCAGTAATTAACAGTTCCCATATTCCCAGCATGTAATGCAACAATGTATGATTATCTTGGCAGGCATCAAATTTGACTTCATGACCATATCGATCCCCGTTTTCACTACGAATACTGACAGTCATTTTACGGGTATAATGTTCAAGCCGACGCAGACGCGTTGCGGCCTTAATTAACAAACGGCGTGCCACTTGTTCGGCTTTGGCCGGGGGACGATATTCTGGATCCAGTACGTGGCTGTGTCCCACTGTGCTGCGATTCGTTGGAATAGATGGAATTTCTTGGCCATGCAAAGCATACCAGAATCGTTCCCCCCCGACACTGTGCCAGATGGATCGCATGTGCTTGGGGCTTAGGTTATATAGATCTTCAATCGAATAGACCCCATTTTTATACAAGCGTCGCAGCATGTTTCGCCCAATGCCTGGCAGGTCTGATAATTTTAAATGACTGAAGGCCTGCGGCAGGGCATTTGGATCAACAACAACCAGACCGTCAGGTTTTTCCATATCAGTTGCCACTTTCGCCAAAAATCGATTACTGGAAAGCCCGATGGAACAGCGCACATATTCCCCAACATTTTTGGCAAGACCTTGCTTTATATTTTGGGCCAGCTGGATTGCTTTGTCTGTTTCTTGAAAGTTATTGGCCAATTTACAAGACATTTCATCGATAGAGGCCACAGCATGAATGGGAATATGACGGTTCACTTCTTCCAATATTTTATGATGGTATTCTACATATTGATTATGCTTGGCCATCACACAAATCAGATCAGGACATTTTTGACGGGCTTCGTATATGGGGGTGCCCGTTGAAATGCCATAGGCTTTGGCTTCATAACTGGCGGCAATGGCACTGGTTGATTCAGATTCTACAGGAATAACAGCCAACGGTTTTCCCCGAAATTCTGGGTGCAGCTGTTGTTCGACACTGGCAAAATAACTGTTCATATCCAAAAACAACCATTCCACCTTTTGTGGGTTTCCAAACTTTTTCATCTCAAGCTTTATTATGACGGAAAAAGATAAAAAGTTCTATGGAATAAATACGGTTTTAACCTGTTTATTCTACGTCAAATACCATACCATCATAGGCAGGCTCCACATGGTCTGGAGTGGTTTTTATCACTGCATCATAATCCAATTCAATGCTCATATGCGTTAAGATGGCGCGCTTGGGTTTAACATAGTCAATCCATTCCAATGTTTGTGCCAAGTGACTGTGCGTTGCATGGGGATCTTGACGCAGGCAATCAACGACCCAAACATCCAGTCCTTTTAAACTGTCCAATTGTTCTTTGGTTAAAGATTTAACATCCGTTGAATACGCGAAATTTCCAATACGATACGTTCGGCTTTTGCTGAACCCATGATCTTGTTCAAAATGATGAATGGTAAGGCCCTCCAATTCAAAAGGAGTGGTATCAATAATATTGGCTGTGACAAAAGGTTTATAGAATTCTTCGTTACCTTCTTTGGGAAAGGCATATCCAAAGGCTGCCTGCACTTGGTCCAAAGTTATTTGATCCCCATACAAAGGGATTTCTTTTTTCTTAAAACGACTCATCAAACACAAGTCATTCAGGCCATGGCAATGGTCAGCATGGGCGTGGGTTAACAAAACAGCATTAATGTCTTTAATTCCCTCACGAAGGATTTGATAACGCAGGTCAGGGGAACAATCAACCACAATTGTTTTATCCTTATGTTCCAGGCAAATAGACGCCCTTGTGCGTGCATTCTTTGGGTTTTCTGGGTTGCATTCCCCCCAAAACCCATTGATAAATGGGGCGCCCCCAGATGTGCCGCATCCTAAAATTGTGACTTTCATGCAGGCCTCGATGCTTTGGAAAATAGGGTAAAAAAGTTATCGGTTGTTACTTTGGCCAAATCCGTCAAAGAACACTGTTTAAGTTCTGCGACTTTTTCTGCCGTATGCACAACAAATGACGGTTCATTGCGCTTGCCCCGATGAGGAATAGGCGCCAAATAAGGGGAATCTGTTTCCACCAATAAACGTTCCATGGTCACGGTATGTTCCACAATATCGCGTAATTCTTCGGCTTTTTTAAAAGTAATAATGCCGGATATGGAAATATAAAAATTCAAAGCCATTGTTTCTTGGGCAAATTCTTTTGTGCCACTAAAACAATGAATAACGCCGGGATGGGAACGTTCTGAAACTTTTTCTTCTTGTAAAATTTGCAAAATATCATCCTCGGCAGATCGGCTGTGAATAATCAAAGGCAAATTTATTTGAGCCGCTGCACGGATATGATTGCGAAAGCTTTCTTTTTGGGCTTCTTTTGGGCTGTGTTCATAATAATAATCCAAGCCCGTTTCGCCAATACCAACAACTTTTGGGTGCTTAGTTAGTTCAACCAAATCATCAACGCTGGCCACGCCTTCTTTTTCCACGTCATGGGGATGCACCCCAATTGTGCAAAAGATATTGTCATGACTTTCGGCGATTTTAATAATGTTTTGGGCATCAGAAAGTTTTGTGGAAATTGTTAATAAAGTTCCAACATCCATTTGTTTGGCGCGATCTAGAACGGCATCAAAATCTTGCTTGAAATCATCATAATTTAAATGGCAATGGCTATCGACTAACATTATTTTTCCTTTTCTTTGTTTATAATTTGATAAACTTAACTATAAAGAGCAAGTCTCTAGTAATCCTAAGTTAGGTTTATAAATTATTGCACAATCGTCGTCCTGGTGCTTGACACCAGGATCCAGTTATTGACATATTTCTGTATATAAATCAGTCCATTTAGGATTAAACTTTTCAATAAGGTCAAGTTTCCATTTTCTTTTCCAAAACTTCAAAAGTTTTTCTTTATTAATAGCTGATTCATTATTATCATGCCTTTCAAAATATACTAATTTCTTAACATTGTATTTTTTAGTAAAACCAGAAGAATTTTCTTTATGCTCCCAAACTCTTTTGATTAAATTTGAAGTTACCCCTATATATAAAGTCCCATTTCTTTGGCTTGCAAGTATATAAATCCAAAAAAATTTTCCCATAATTCATCTCTTGCTTGTGTTTATTTATTCTCTGGATCCTGGTGTCAAGCACCAGGACGACGAAAAAAACTATCGACTAACATTATTTTTCCTCTTTAATATATCTTGGAAAGATAGGTTCTGGTTTATCAAGTGACGTTCCCCCTATAACAGATTTATCCAAGGCCACAAATGCCCGTTCCGATTCAGGAACTTTTAATTGATCCAATAATTTTGATGCAGATTCTGGCATGATGGGTTGTACATACAGGGCCAAAATACGAATGGTTTCTGTCAATGTATATAAAACTGTTTCCATGCGCTTGGGATCTGTTTTCTTTAATCCCCAAGGGGCTTGGTCATCCACATATTTATTAGCAGCGCCAACAACGGACCAAATGGCTTCACACCCCTTGTGCAGTGCCTGGTCTTTTCCAATATGATTACGTAATTTTGGCAAAACATCTTTGGCGGCATTCAACAAAGCCAGATCATCTTTTTGAAGGTTACCTGATTCAGGAATTTTCCCCTCACAGTTTTTAAAAACCATGGAAAGGGATCGCTGGGCCAGGTTCCCAAAATCATTTGCCAATTCACTGTTGATACGATTTATCATGGATGTGTTGCTAAAGTTTCCATCATTACCAAAAGGAACCTCACGCACCATAAAGTAACGCATTTGATCCAACCCATATTCATTAATCAAATCATAAGGGTTAATAACATTTCCCAAAGATTTTGAAATCTTTTGTCCTTCGTTTGTCCACCACCCGTGGGCGTATATTTTTTTAGGGGGCGTCAATCCCGCCGCCAATAAAAAGGCAGGCCAGTACACGGCATGGAATCTTAAAATATCTTTGCCAACCATATGAATATCTGCAGGCCAATACTTTTTGTATTCATCAGAATTTTCATCAGGAAAACCAACAGCTGTCATATAGTTTGTCAATGCATCCAACCACACATACATAATATGATCAGGATTTCCAGGGACAGGCACACCCCATTTAAAAGTTGTGCGGGAAACGGATAAATCTTTCAGGCCGCCTTTGACAAAACTGATGACTTCATTACGGCGCCCAGTTGGGGCAATGAAATCTGGATTGTCTTCATAAAATTTCAATAACGGTTCTTGCCATTCTGACAGTTTGAAAAAATAACTGGGTTCTTCCACCCATTCAACGGGTGCCCCCGTTGGGGCTTTGCCATCCACCAATTCTGATTCGGCGTAAAAGGCCTCGTCACGTACAGCATACCAACCATCATAATGGTCTAAATAGATCTGACCGTTGGCTTCCAGCCGTTTCCAAAGGTCTTGGGCGGCTTTTTTATGACGGCCTTCGGTTGTGCGAATAAAATCATTATGGGAACAATTTAAATCATCTGCCAGATCCCGAAATTTTTGGGAAACTTGGTCTGTAAAAGTTTGGGGATCAACCCCCATTTTTGCGGCAGACTGTTCAACTTTTTGGCCATGTTCATCTGTTCCAGTTAAAAATTTTGTGTCATACCCATCCAATTTCATAAATCGGGCAATTACATCACAGGCAATGGTTGTATAGGCATGTCCAATGTGGGGGGAATCATTCACGTAATAAATGGGTGTTGTAATGTAAAAGCTTTTTGTCATTTTTTATCCTTATAACGGGCTTCATTATGCCAAATGCGCTTAATAAGTAAAGATTTAATTAGCTGTCTTTACGAGGGCTTATAATAAAACAAAGCACAGCAAATGCGGCCCCTAAGAATGTAAAGAAGCATAAAGGCCAGGCTGTTCCATCATGGCTATAGGTTGCAACAGCACTGAAAAGAAAAGATGCGCCCAGTTCCAAAAAATTAAACATCGATGCCGATGCCCCTGTCTTTTTGGGGAAAACATTCATGGCATACACACCTGCATTTGAAAAAACAAAGGCCATGCCAAAGGTATAAAATAAACTGAAAATTCGGATATTCCAGCCTGAGGGCGGCATTTTATAGGCTTCAGTTAAAAGTAATGTCCCACCAATTAACATAATAATAAGCCCAACCCTAAGAATTTTATAGCTACTATACTTCATAATTAAGTGACGATTTAAAAGGCCTCCGGCGACAAAACCAATAACACCCAGGGCAATCAGATAGCCAAATTGTTTATCTGTAAAACTGGTTAATTCAAGATATACAAAAGGGGACGTTACAATAAAAACAAACAAGCCCCCCAAAGTGCAGGCTGAAATAAGGGAATACATCATGAATTCACGGGTGGATAAAAGTAATTTATAATCTTGAATAATGGCTTTAAAGTCTGCATCTTTTGTACGTAAATGTGTTTCTGGAACACGTAATAAAATCGTAAAAAACAAAACAATGCCTAAGACCGCAATTAAGCCAAAATTATAATGCCAACTTAAAATATCTGCGACATAGGCCCCAATGGTTGGGGCAAAAGCCGGGGCAATAGATAATACCAACCCCATCAAAGTGACCCACTGGACGTATCTTTTATTATCAAATAAATCCCGGAAGGTGGCCAAGGCAACAGGCACGGCACATCCGCCCCCAATTCCTTGGATAAAACGTGAAAGCCATAAGCCATGAATCGTACTTGCAATGCAGGCATAAATACTGGCCAGGGTAAAAATACCAAACCCAACAAGCAAGGCCTTGCGGCGCCCAACCACATCAGAGTAAGGGCCGAAAAACAGACAAGACAAAACAAGACCCAAAAAATTAAAGTTCATTGTCCATTCAATATCAACAATAGAACTTTTATAAAAAGTGGCCATGCGAACAAAGTTGGGGGCATAGATATCCGTTGACGCAATTTGAAGCGTCACCACCAGCATCATTAAAATAGGGAGTAAATTTACATTTTTCTTAGTCTTAGCGATTCCCATACACAACCTTTGTTAAATAAAGTCCTTCTGGCGGCGCTGTTTGTCCGCCTTTGCAGCGATCTTTGGCATCTAAGGCTGTTTTAACATCATCAGGTGTCCATTTTCCAAGCCCAACGGCATACAATGTTCCAACTATATTACGGACTTGATGATGCAAAAAAGACAAGGCCTCAACATAAATTCGAATATCAACCCCATCTTTGATAACTTCAATTCTATCCAGAGTCCGAACTGGGGAATTGGCCTGACAATGGCTGGCACGAAACGTGGAAAAATCATGGGTTCCCAATAAATGCTTTGCCCCTTCCTGCATGGCATCCGTATCTAACTTCAAAGGCACATGCCAGGCAAGATTTTTTTCAACGGCCAGTTTCGCCGGGCGATTGATGATACGATACATATAATGCCGTTTGGTCGCTGAAAATCGGGCATGGAAACTTTCATCCACTTTTTCCCCATCAACAATACTGACCAGTTCATTTTCTAAATAATAATTAATGGCTTTACGGATTTTATCCGCGCGCAAATCAACGGGCAGGTCAACATGGAAGGCTTGGCCCAAAGCATGCACGCCCGCATCTGTCCGCCCAGCAACACACAAAGATACCTTTGTTTGGCAGAATTTATAGATGGCTTCCTCAATACATTGCTGAACAGCCAAGCCATTATTTTGGCGCTGCCACCCAACATAAGGGGTTCCATTATATTCAACTGTAAATTTATATCGTTGCATTAAAGCTGTGTGCCTTTTGGAATGTTATTTCCACATAAAAACTCATCTAAGGGTAGGGGGCGTGATCCTTCTTTTTGAATCACGGTTGGTTTAAAAATCCCAGACCCACAAGATACACCTAAGGTGTTATCAATGACTTGTCCAGGGGGGGTACCACAATTTTCTGAACGGACTTCTGCTTGGATGACTTTAAAACGTTTCCCTTCGTATTCAAACCATACCCCTGGCCAAGGTGTAAAGGCCCACAGTTTACGAAGCAATACATCGGCGGGCTGGTTCCAATCCAACAACCCTTCTGATTTCTTTAATTTCTTGGCATAAGTAACCCCTGTGTCAGGTTGGGACGCTGGGGTAATTTTATCTGCCAAATAATCGGGCAGGCAGTTCAGCAATAACTTGGCGCCAAGATCAGCCAATTCATCATGCAGTTCTTGCCCAGTCGTTCCAGGTTTTAAAGGAATGGCTTGTTTATGAATAACGGGTCCGGTATCCAGTCCTTCATCCATTTTCATAACGCACACGCCTGTTTGGGTATCCCCAGCCTCAATCGCCCGATGAATGGGCGCAGCACCTCGCCAGCGAGGCAGCAGGGAACTGTGAATATTAATACACCCTTGTTTTGTGCCTTCAAGAATTTCTTTCGGCAGTAATAAACCATAGGCAGCCACCACCGCAACATCGGCATTAAGATCGGCAAAGGCTTTTTGTTCTTCTTGGGTTTTTAAAGTAGTTGGGGTGCGTACTTTAATATTATGAAGGTCTGCAAGTTGATGAACAGGGGATTTCACAATCTTTTGACCCCGACCTGCCGGACGCGGGGGTTGGGAATATACGCATACAATGTCATAGCCATTTTCGATTAATGACTTTAAGGCCGGCACTGCAAAATCCGGTGTTCCCATAAATATAATTTTTGTTGTTTTACCCATCAAATCCCTTTGATTCTTTACAATATATCTTAACCCTTATATCATTTTCATTATTGAATCAATAATCTGGCATAATAATAGGGTATTAAAGTAAGTATATGTTTCATAAAAAATTAAAATGGCTTTTATATGTTTTCTTATTCTTTGCACTTTTAAAAGCTATAGGCTGGCTTTTAGATAAGGAAGTGGAAAGAGCAATCCATCAAGAATATGCCAGAAATAAAGCCGGTATTATTAAAATTGCAGAGCCAAAATCATATCAAAACAATCATGATAAGGCGCTTGTTTTCTTGATGGGGCATATGGATACACCCCAAAAATTCTATGAGTTGTATGAAAAAGCACAAAAAGAAGACACATTTGATGTGCATATTCCAAATCTTCCTTTTCATTCAAAAACCATTGAAATCGGGAAGAATTTAGATAATAAAATAGTTGAAACTTATATCCAAAAATTTCTAAAGGATAAGGCTGACAATTATAAAAAAGTTACGGTTGTAGCATTATCATACAGTGGCTTGATCATGGCTAAGTTATTAAGTGAAGGGAAAATCCCATCAAATATAAAGGTAGTTTTGTATTCCCCATCTGTTTACATAAAAAATAATAATGCTCTCAATTATTGGTCTACCTATATACTTCCTAAAATATTCAGAGAATATTATAACTATGACTTTCCACCCCTTCTTCCTACAGGATTTCCTGTGTATGAGAGTGGGGATAATGAAGCAAGAACAAACCTAGCAACAGAAGTTAAGTTTAGGTATCGTATTTTTAGTGCACTAAGAAAGCTTTTTGAACTTGATAGAGAAACAAGAGGCGTTTTAACTAAAATAAAACAACCATTTAAAATTTTAATGGCAAAAGACGATAACAGAGTCCCCCATGATAAACTTAAGGCGGAATGCACTGAAAATACTTTTTGTGAATTTATTAGTTTTCCATCTGGGAGGCATGTTCTTCACTTTGGTGGGATGAAGGATAAATTTTATGAGATTATTTCTAAAAACGCTCAAACATAATACCATTTTGAATTAGCCATCTTTCTGAACTTTAAATATTAAATTAAATAAAATAAAAAATCAAATTAACGTTGAAATGAATTTTATGCATACTTATATATCGATTATCAATTTCAAAATTTTAAGGGGAAGAAACTTTTATGAATAATATTTTTAGTAGGCTATATGCAATATTTTTAATAATATTATCAATGGATACGTTTGCAGCTGGGGATGTTAAAGAAAAAGGTTTCTCTACTGAAAATCCATGTTTATCAGATTCAGCCAGGGTACCGCGGAGGGTTGCCCCTGCACCAGTTCGTGATGGTTTGCTGTCCCAAATTTCTAGGAGATTATCCAGGGGAAGTTCTTCAATAGATAGAGTTTTAGAAAAAGAAACTCTAATTATGGATGAGCAGTTAAAGACCCCGCAAGCATTGATGCAATTCTTGAAAGAAACAAGTGAGACATATGTTGATAGAGATATGCATAAAGACACTAAAAGGGCGATGTTTATTTTACTGGAAAGAGATGTTTTTGGAAAAAAATCCACGGGACGCCATGTTTTAGAAAATGCGTATGCTGTTGTTGGAACAGCAAGTGGGGCTGCGGCAACTTATAACATTGTAACAAGAAATTTTTATGTTCCAGTAGGCTGGGTTCTTGGCGGGTATGATAAATATGGGGCAAGCGCATCTTTGAAGGATAAGCTTGTTTTAGGGTTTTTGAATGGACATGCATTTTTAGCCTTATATCCATTTATATGGGGCCAGATGATAGAGGATGCTCATGATATTTTATCTCAAGCACGTTATGCGCGGCGTTACCCTTGGCAAGAAGGAAATCTAGATGAAGCATGGCCAGAAACGATACGCCGTAATTTGACTAATTCTATTTTGTATTTACCTCATTCAATATCTGAAATGATGGGAACAACAAGTATGCCTCACACCCCACATTGGTCAGAGCCCTATGTCATGACTGCAGCTTGGTTATACTGGGTGGGAAATACCATTCCTGAAATGAGTGCATTGATTCCAGTTTTGGTTGAAACTGGGAACTGGTGGACAGGTTCAGGAGTTCTTTTTGCATTATTGCAAAGAATAGGGGAGCAAAGAAGAAGAAGTTTGCCAGCTATAGAAAAATATTATGCAAAGACGGCAGAATGGGGCGCCACTGATGTAGTTAATGGACATAGGGCAGAATTAGTTGATGCATTGGAAGGAACCATTCGTAGAATTAGGGGAGATCTTCGTACAGAAGAAAAGAAAAATAATGTTCTTGCGCTTGCAGACCTTGTACATAGAAGATCTGTATTAGAAACAGAGGCACGCAAAGGATCAACAGGACCAAGTTTAGTTTCTGCTTCAGCTGCAGCTGAAGCTGTGACATCTTATAAAGACACAGTTTCTATTAGCCCAGTAGATGAGGGTGAAGCTTTGACAGATGAAGGTATATTGCAAGTCCTTTATGGGTATGGAGGTTTAAAAGAAGGTGATGAAAGAGATGTTCATTATCAAGAGTCATGGGCTAGAAAGGGCGTTGGTGCCTTAGCTGGTACAGCTGGTCTATGGGGGGCTGCAACAGCTGGTATTATTATAGACGTTGCTGTAAAATCAGGGCTTGTTTTTGTTGGTGTTTCTCCAGAAGCTGCTGATATTTTTTCAAAGTTCGTTTCTGTTTCTGTAGGGGCTGTTGGAGCTGTAAGTAGTGTTTCTGCAAATAGAGAATATGCTTTAAGGGTATTTGATGCATTCACAGAGGATTATCATCATAGAAGATTGGGGGAGCTTAATCCTTATTTTACAGATGTTGTTTATGGGGCTGCCGAAGGTCCAGTATTGACTGTTAACTATCTAGAAGGTGTTTGGTGGGATGGAACGTTGTATGCGGCTCTAGGTGTCCCCGCGTTGGCAGCTATTGGTGTTCCTTTCTCAGAATCAGCTTCTTTACTCCTTCCTACGCTTCTTGCCAGAGGAAGCATAGCTGCAGCAGAGCAAGCAGATGATATACAAACAGCTGGAAATGCTTTACAACGCCTTAGAAGGACACAACAGTGCATATCAGGTTGTGATAGAATTTTAGATACAATTTTTTGTTGTTTTAGGGGAAGAACCAGATGTACAAGAAGAAATTATTTGCAAGGAACAGACCAAAAACGACTAGAAGAGCTTGTTGAGGCACATAGGCTTTTAAAAGCTGTAGCAGCTGAAAGAAAAAGTGTCCATATGGCACCAACGCATGTTATAGAAGATAAGAGTAGACTCTTTATAGAAAAAAACCCGTTTTTAAGAGCTTCCTCTGGAAGTGAGTCTCCTTCTTCTGGCGCTGCTTTATCTTCCTTAAGCGGAGTAACTGCTATTATCGCCTCTGTTCCTGATGTGGAATCTGCCGCTTCTGTAGGCGGAGGAATCCCTATAAAAACATTTCAAAGTCGCAGCCGAATTAAAGAGTTACTTGAAGAAGCAGAAGATAAAATTATTGCTCCTCCATCAGGGCTTTGGGGGTTTATTTGCAGTTGCTTTGGTAGAGGCAGAGCTTAGTCAGCATTATGGTTTTTTTTTGTGGTCTTTTTATAGAAGATAATTTTCCCCAGAAAGGTTTTGCCCAGATCTGGAGATATGGCCCACTTTGTTAAGCCTCTTACAATTCGTGAAGAAAGAAGTGGGGGCATTAAGAAAGCACAAAAAACCAAAGCTACATAGTACCACCATTGATAAGAAGGTTTTTCGTATACATGGAGTCCTTTGCGAATAATAAAGTGGATAATAAAGATATGTAGCAAGTATATATATATCGTATAATTTCCTAGATATGTATAGAAAGTTTTTTTGTTTGGCGTAAGGGCAAAAAAAGCAAAAGAAAGGAGTATCGACAAAGTCCGGTATAACATATCTATTGATATAGACTCTATAGTTCCGTATTTAAGAACAATTAGTCGAACTCCCATAATTTTTCCTTCATCATCTCCTTCCGGAAGGACCTCATGAAATTCAGGATTAGTAATATAAAGACCTAAAAAAACAATACTAAATAGAAACAAAGATATTAATTTTTGTTTCTTTTTAAGGTTGAATTGACTTAAGTCAATTTTTTTAGATTGCAAGATCATTCCAATAACAAAATAGGGTAAGAATTTTACTAAATTTACCCCTCCCCATTGTAGATATTTATATTCAAAATGTGGAGAAAAACCTATTATAAACACCACAAACAAAACAGTGTATAAATTTAATTTGTGTAAAAAAGGTGCTAGGAACTTGCATGATAAAAGAACACCAAGAAACCATAGAATATAAAAAGGTTCTATAAATAAGTCTGTGGGGTTTAATGTTTCTGATACAACAGTTCTGAATATTAATTCAAACACAATCAACGGTATCAACAATGTTTCTATTAATGATTTTGTGTACTTAGTATCTATTTTTTCTTTAGAAAAATACCCAGAAATGATGAACATTACTGGCATCACAAATAAGTTGATTAGGAAAGCAAGTGATGAACAAAAAGTATTGTTTGTTAAGGTGCCTCTATCCGGGGAAAACAAATGGGCAAACATGACAAATAAAATCAATAGGTATCGGGCATTGTCATAATAAGGGGTTCTTTTTTTTGTTGTCACTAGCATATGTTTTGGCCTAATTTTTTATTACTACGAATTTATTCACCCAACCGCAAAGTCAAAAAATGCCCAGCCCAGGACAAAGTGAAGGATAATAACCCCGACCATGTTTCTGTGTTGGGCATAAAACCAGTGGAAAATCATGTTTCCAATAAAGGAAACAAGAATCACTTTAATCCCCCAGGCTTCGTGTAGAACTGAAAATAAAACAACTTCTTTTTTTTTGTGAAAAACATAAGATCTCCCTATTGAAATTATAATAACACATTACATATTAAACTTAATTTCGGATTTAGAAAAGGGAGTCTTTCTATGAAGGTTAAATTACCGCTATTTATTATTTTATTTTTAAGTTTTTTTGCATTGCAGGCAAAAGCAGCAGGGGAGGATGATACACTAGACCCTAAAGAAAAAGGCGGGTCCACCCCAGTTGCCTTACTAGATGGTTTAAGAAGTCCGGGTGCGGCAGACGCAGCAAGTGCCAGATCAGAATTTTCAACTTGGAACCCTATGAAGGGAGGGCTTAAAAGAGGAACATCTGGCCCTATCGTTGTGTCAAATTTTTCTGACTCAGAAGAAATAGCATATGTTTTGGAAGGAGAGGGTTTAAGTCCAGCTAGAAAAGTAACTTTAGAAAGTCTTTCCCCAGAACAGCAAGAAGTATTTAATAAATGGGCAAGCAACATGATGCTTTATCACGCATGGGATGAGCCAGGTGTTATAAGACAGGGTGTTTCAGCAGTTGTTGGAATTGGCGCTGGTTGGTGTGCAAAATCTGGAACCTGGAGCAGTTGGGCCTTTTCTATGTACCCGAGAATGGGAGTCGAACCTGTTATTGAGGATATGCAAAAACAAGGTTTTTCTCAAAAAATCATTGGATGGGGTTTGTATGGTTATGCACAGGCCACCTTAAACCCAATTTACATGGCACAAATGTGTAGGCATTTTCGGGATGATGTAGCCCGGGCCTTTGTTTATTTACAAAGAGAAATACCGCATAAAAAAGAAAATTGCGGAGTACGTCGATTCTTTAGATTTGCAGCCCTTTCAGTGGCTGCCTTAGATTCTTTACCTGAGTTATATATATATGCAAAGAATACTTTACAGTCACCAAGAAGTTGGATTGCCTATCCTTTTTTCTTATGGCAAAATATATTGGAAAGAGACTTGCTTTTAAGAGATACAGCAAGAAAAGTAGCAAACACTTTTTTTCCTGAACCTGAATCATTGGCCACTAAAAGGGCCAAATTGATAAGTTGTATTGAAGGTTTTGGTCAAGCTGTGCGTGACCCATCAATGACAGGTGAAAGATTAAAATTAATACACCAAGCATTTATGACTCCAGGATTTAACCATCCTATATTTATTGGAATGCAAGCAAGCAGATGGCCAATTGGAATTCAAACAGTTGGGGCTGATAAAGAGATAGATGCGAGATTTCATGTTGCAGAACATTCAGCAGATAAGCTTATCAGGCTTCTTGAGATGGGCTTTGAAAGACGCAAAGCGCATGGGTACCCAAAGCCAAAAGAAGAAGATACGGCTAGATTTGCAATAAGAAAAGCAGCTGGCTTAACGGCAACAGGGGCTTTTTGGGCCGCAGGTTCTGCAATATACAGTACCCTTGCTCCCGTTATGGGGAATGACGCTGCCTTGGTCTTAACAGTTGGACTTACAGGTCCACGTATATTCCGCGGTGTTAAGAACTTTGAACAGTGGGTCGCAAGTTTATATGACGCATGGACAGAAGATTCCCATTACAAAACAACAGTTGAATATAACCCTGACACATATATAAACATACAAAGTACTCGCTTTGGACAAAGATTTTTCTTAGGAATTCAGGGCGCATTTATGTCAGCACCAATTATTGCTGGTGGGGCCATTCAAGCAATGGAAGTACAAGGTTTAGATCCAGCCGCAATTGCACTGGCAACCATCCCCTTTGCTGTGGGAGAAGGGGCTTTTGTTGCAAACCAGGCTATTAAAGAATTAAACGAAGCAGTAACTTTGGCTCAGCATATTTCTTATTTTAAAGGAACAAGAAAAGAACTATTGTTACAAAGGCGTTTATTGCGCTTTGCTGATGATGCCTTAGAAGAAGTCAAAGAAGCTGATGAAAGGGTTGTTGAAACTCTTACAGCACTAGCTGGACTAGATGATGCAGATATTCTACCCCCTGCAACGCCTACAATGGCACAACGGGTATGGGGATATGCAGGATGGGCTGGACAAGGTTTATGGAATGCCGGAGGCGCCTTAACAAAATGTCTAGGATGTGGATCCAGAAGACGTGTTGCAGCAGTTGTAGGTGAAAATCCAATGGCAAGTTCTATTGCTTCTCGTACAGGTGGTTCACCGGCTTCTGCTACAAAGGCAAGTGACTGGGTATAACCTACTTCACCGCAAAGTCAAAAAATGCCCAGCCCAGGACAAAGTGAAGGATAATTACCCCGATCATATTTCTGTGTTGGGCATAAAACCAGTGGAAAATCATGTTACCAATAAAGGAAACAAGAATTACTTTAATACCCCAGGCTTCGTGTAGGACTGAAAATAAAACAGATGAAACCAAACACCTATAAAGAACAGATCGTTCTTGAAGACGCATAATATGGGAATACCCCATTTCCCAAAACAGGACCCGAAATAAAAATTCTTGCATTGCGACAAGAGCTAGATAAATAAAAGCATAGCCAGAAAAATAATTTGCCTTGTGAAACATATCCACAATATTAAATTTCTTTAGGCCAAAAGCCACCAAAAGAATGGCCCCTGAAATCATCAGTGAAATAATAATCCCCCTTGGGAAATTAACTTTTAAATCTTGCCGGATACGGGCCTTGAATTGATTTAAACTAACAACCTGGCTGCGCAAAAAAATAAAGACTATGGGAAAAAAAGAAATAACTGTAATGGCACCAAGTCCATTGCTTGTATTATGAAAAGGGGGGTAATAATAATGAAAAATCTCTGTCAAAATATTGGACAGAGAAAAATAAATTAAAGTGATATTAAGCAGGTAATAATGTTTTTTGATTGTGTCTTGTGTCATGTTTATATATAGCCTCTGGTGCTTATCATCCACAAAAAATGACAGATCGTCAATTTATAAAACACAAAAACAGTTGAATTAGGTAGGTTAGTATTGTATTAATATAGTATACATATTTACTATTATAGGAGATGGTTATGTGGCAACAATCGTACGATAAAAAATTTAAAGAAGTGGATGGCCAAGATATTTGGCGGTTGTGGACGGATGTGAATAATTGGCCAAAGTGGGACCCAGATATTATTTTTTGTGAAATGATGGGGGATTTTGAAAAAGGAAATCATTTCTTTTTGAAACCCAAAGGGGGCCCAAAGGTAAAAATTCAACTGATTGAAGTTATTCCAGGAAAATCATTTGCAGATTGCACACGCTTTCCCGGGGCAAAGATGTATGGACGCCATGATATTGAAGAAACCGCAGAGGGTTTGACCTTAAAAACCACAATGACAATTAAGGGGCCCTTATCATTTATCTGGCGTAAAATTGTTGCAGAAAATATTGTTAAGAATATGCCCCAACAACTGGAAGGGCTGGTTAATTTGGCAAGGAAACAATCATGACCAAGAAATCAGTATTTGGATTTAAAACCCCAAAAGAAAGCCCAGGGTTTTTACTGTGGCAAACCATGACCAGTTGGCAACGTCAAATAAAAACAGCCTTGGGGTCTTTCGGCATATCCCATTCCCAATTCGTGATTATGGCGTTAATTAAATTTCATGAAGAATCAGGCAGTAACCCCAACCAAGTGCAACTTATAAATTTATCAAAGCTGGATAAAATGACCGTATCAAATGCCTTAAAAGATTTGGATAAAAAAGGGTTGGTCATAAGGACAGAGGATAAAACAGATACGCGGGCCAAATGTATACAGTTAACAGCCACGGGGCATACCTTAATCAGCCAAACGGTTTTGGCAGTTGAAAATACGGATCATTCGTACTTTTCCCCCTTAACACTTCAAGAACGTAAAACAATAATTGATTTGATGAATAAACTGGGGGGATAATCCTTTACATTTTCATTGAAATATGGCACTTCAGGTACGATATCTTTATTAAATCTTGAAGAAAAATGACAAAAAAGAATTTATTTATTAAAACATATGGTTGCCAAATGAACGTATACGATTCCGATCGTATGGCAGATACTTTGGCGCCCCACGGATACCAGCTGTGCGATGCACCAGATGATGCAGATATGGTGATTTTAAATACGTGCCATATTCGTGAACGTGCTTCAGAAAAAGTATTCCATGCGCTGGGGCGGTACAAGCCTATGAAACAAGCCCGCGAAGCCCAAGGTAAGGATATGATTCTGGCCGTTGCTGGGTGCGTTGGTCAAGCCGAAGGGCCTGAAATTATTCGCCGGGCGCCGTATGTTGATATTGTTTTGGGTCCCCAAACCTATCACCGTTTACCTGAAATGATTGAACGGGCGAAACGGGCTAAAAAGAAAAAGGTTGAAGAAGGTGTCAAACAAGAACGCATTGTTGAAACAGATTTTCCTGTGGAATCAAAGTTTGATCATATTCCTGCACCAAAATCAAATAACCGAATTTCTGCTTTCCTGACAATTCAGGAAGGGTGTGATAAATTTTGTACATTTTGTTGTGTCCCTTATACTCGTGGGGCAGAATTTTCTAGGTCAGTAGCCGAAGTTGTGGCAGAGGCCAAAAAGTATGTGGATGAAGGGATTCAAGAAATTACTTTACTGGGGCAAAATGTGAACGCGTATCACGGTGAAGGCGCCAACGGATCTGGTGAATGGGGTCTTGGGGCCCTATGCCTTGAATTGGCGGAATTGGATGGCTTAAAACGTATTCGTTATATGACATCCCACCCGCGTGATGTGGATGATGAATTAATCCGGGCCCATGGGGATTGTGAAAAATTAATGCCCTTCTTGCATTTGCCTGTTCAATCAGGATCAGATTCAATTTTAAAACAAATGAATCGCAAACACACTGCAGAACGGTATTTTGAAATTATCGATGATTTACGTAAGGCACGTCCTGATATTGCATTTTGTTCTGACTTTATTGTTGGGTTTCCAGGGGAAAATGATCGTGATTTTGACGCAACAATGGAAATGGTGCGCAAGATTAATTATGCACAAGCTTATAGTTTTAAATACAGCCCGCGCCCAGGCACACCAGCTGCCGCCATTGAAATGCAAGTTCCTGAGTCTGTTAAAGATGAACGCCTGCAAGCCTTGCAAGGATTATTAAATCAACAGCAAATTGCTTTCAACCAAAGTCTTGTTGGAAAAACAATGCCTGTTTTATTTGAACGTTATGGTAAAGAAGAAAACCAATATCTTGGAAAAAGTGCTTATATGCAATCTGTACATGTGATATGCCCCCGTGATATAATAGGACAGTTATTGGATGTTGAAGTTACCGAAGCAGGCTCCAATAGCCTTAAGGGACTATTAAAATAAACAGAGGCTAATGAAGAAAAAACAAACAGAATTATCGTTAGAATTTGATGATAATCAACTTTTGGCGCGATTGGTGGGGGAACAAAATTCCCACCTTAAATATTTAGAAAAGCAATTGGGTGTTGGAATTCACCTTATTGGCAATATTCTTTCCATTACAGGTTCAGCCACAAAAGTCAAAAAAGCCCAAGAAATGATCGAAGATCTTTATCACAAGCTTGAAGACGGCGTTGATATTGAAAAAGGGGAATTCGAAGGGATTGTTCGTCTGAAAAAACAAAATGCAGTTTCAAAAAATTCAAAAAGCCCTGACGTTTATGATACCAAAATTCAACTAAAATCCAGTGACCGGGAAATTCACCCAAGGTCAAAACAACAGGCAAATTTTATCCAGGCCATGAAAGATAACGACATGGTATTTGGTGTTGGGCCTGCTGGAACGGGAAAGACATATTTGGCTGTTGCCATGGGGGTTTCCATGTTGATGTCTGGTGAGGTTGAACGTCTGGTCTTAACAAGGCCTGCGATTGAAGCTGGTGAAAAACTGGGGTTTTTGCCAGGGGATATGAAAGAAAAAGTGGATCCATACTTGCGACCCATATATGACGCGCTGCACGATATGTCCCATGAATCCCGCATTGAAAAACTTTTGGCCAGCGGAGAAATTGAAATTGCGCCGTTGGCGTTTATGCGTGGTCGTACATTGGCAAATGCATTTGTCATTTTAGACGAAGCCCAAAACACATCAGCCATGCAAATGAAAATGTTTCTAACCAGAATCGGTGAGGGGTCAAAAATGGTAATCACAGGGGACGCCACCCAAATTGATTTACACCCAGAACAGGTTTCTGGCCTTATCGATGCCCAGCGCCGTCTGAAAAATATTGACTCCATAAAGTTTATAGAATTTGACGAACGGGATGTTGTTCGACATCCAATAATTGGGAAAATCATCAAAGCTTATGCCAAAAAATAATATAACAATAGACATCCAAATTCTTGATGACAGATGGAAAAAATGTATTGATGGTGTGGCAATTGAAAATACAATTTCCAAAATATCAGATGTTGAAAAATGTGATAATTTCGAACTTTCTGTTTGTCTAACAAACGATGAAGAAATCCAAAAACTGAATCATGATTATAGAGGGAAAGAAAAACCAACAAATGTTTTATCTTTTCCAAACGAAGCATTATCATTAGAAATGAAAGATAGGCAGGTCTTGTTGGGTGATATTGTTCTTTCATATGATACGATTAAATCTGAGGCATTAAAACAAGATAAAACGTTTGCAAATCACACAATACATTTGATTGTTCATGGTTTTTTGCATCTTATGGGTTATGACCATATGGAAAAAACGGAAGCAGAAGTAATGGAAGCCCAAGAAATAAAAATATTATCTTTATTGAAAATTGATAACCCCTATACGGAAAAAGAATAATGTTACGATATTTAAGACGCATCAAAGACGCCTTGTCTGTTTTGAAAAAAGGAAAGATGGCAGATGTTGCAGCTTCTCCTGAATTGCGGGCACGTCAGGCGGAAATGTCGACGCAAAAGCAAGCAATTATTAAAAGCACGGTTCGCCTTAATAATATGCAGGTTCGCGATATTATGGTAGATCGTTCTGATATTTTATGGCTAGACCTATCTGGAGATACAAAAGATATTTTAAAGGAAATCAACAATAATCCCCATACAAGGTATCCTGTTTGTCACAAGACATTGGATAATATGCTGGGTGTTGTTCACATAAAAGATCTTTTACCCGTTTTGCACAGTAATAAAATAAACAGTCTAAAAAAGAAAATTGAAAAGCCCATGTTTGTTTCTCCCTCCATTCGCTGTTTAGATTTGGTTGTGAAATTTAAAAATGACAAACAACATTTGGCCTTTGTTGTCGATGAATTCGGCGGTATCGATGGGGTGGTGACAATCCAAGATATTGTTGAAGAAGTCGTTGGTCAATTGGACAATCAAATTGAAACAGGGGAAAGTTTGTTTTTTGATTACCAGCAAAAGAATCATAAGGTTACGGTTGATGGACGTTATGAATTGGACAAACTTGAAGACCAATTTGGTAAAATTTTAATGAATAAAAACCAAGAAGGGGATCCTGATACAATTGCGGGTCTTGTTATTTTAACGGCTGGGTATTTGCCTTCCAGGGGGGAAGTTGTGAAACACCCATCAGGACTGGACTTTGAAGTTATTGATGCAGATGCCCGCCGGGTTTTAAAAGTGTGCATTCATAACCTTGATAAACTTCATCATGATAATGTCACCAATATTGGTCATGCAGAATCTTATTAAAAAATTTCTAAGCATCAGAACGTTTGATCAAATCCATTATTGGAAAGTCTTTTTCCTGTGTTTGATTTTAGGTATGATTGCAGGGTGTTCAACGATACCTTTGCATTGGGGGTTTGTTGGATTCTTTTTTGCAGGGGCATCCCCTTTGCTGATTATTTCAGATCGTCCGAATTTTCAAAAACACCCTTATTTAATGATGTGGGGTTTTAGTTTTGGTTATTATGTTGTTGCTTTGCACTGGATTGTGTTTGCGCTTCATGTGGATTGGGAGGCCTTCTATTGGGTTGCCCCTTTTGCAATTCTAGGGATTCCTGTTATTTTTTCATTTTACCATGTGATATTAACCTGGATATTTGGCTGGGCAAAAAGCTATGGCATATCTAAAGTTATTCGCTTTGCTTTAATTTGGTTATTGGCAGAATTTTTAAAAAATACTTTGTTTACAGGTTTCCCCTGGGCATCTGTTGGATACATATGGTCCACCAACCCAATCATATCCCAATTTGCCGCTGTTATGGGGGTTCCTGGATTAACCTTTTTAACCTTTCTGGGGGTTGGGGCCATATACCTAAAACTTATGACGCCAACACCAGATTATTACAGGCGACGCGTTATATTTGGCATTATTATTTTTTATTTAGCTGTTATTATTTATGGGGTCACAATGCTTCAAAGTGTTGAAGATGTTAAAGGCACAGGTGTTTGGTTAAGGTTGGTTCAACCGAACATATCACAATCCATAAAATGGAATCCCAGAAAAGCACAAGATAATATCGAAACTTTGCGCACCTTAAGCAAAGGGGAAAAAGATGTGCAGGCGATTATTTGGCCGGAATCTGCTTGGCCATACCCTGCAAGTTTAGGGGAAACAAACCAAATTATTGAAAGTATTGTTTCAGACAATACGATCTTAATATCTGGAATAACCAGATATGGCGGTAATAAAAAAATATGGAACAGTATTGGCGTTTATAATAACTCAGGAATACTGATGGATGTTTATGACAAAAGCCATTTGGTTCCATTTGGGGAATATATCCCTCTTCGTAAAGTAATTAATCAATATGCCCCATTTTTGAATGTGCGCAAACTAACCCATGGCATGGTTGATTTTTCATTTGGCGATGATCGCAATATCCTACATCTACCCCAATTGCCACCTATTAAACCTTTGGTTTGTTATGAAGTTATTTTTTCAGATGAAGTGGCAGAATCATCCCAAGGGGCACAGTGGTTGCTTAACTTAACAAATGATGGGTGGTATTTAGACAGCCTGGGCCCATACCAGCATTTTGAAATGTCACGCATGCGGGCCATTGAAAATGGAATGCCTATTGTGCGTGTGGCCAATACAGGTATTACCGGTGTTATAGATGCGTTTGGCCAAGTAAAAGGCAAAATAAACTTAATGACCCAGGGGTCAATTGATGTTGAATTGCCCGGTGCGTTAAAATCCAGAACCCTTTATTCTGAGTGGGTGCATACCTTTTTATTTTATCTGTGTTTTATCTTTTTGCTGGGCGGGTTTCTTGAACGCTTGAAAAACTTTAAAAAACCTTTATCTTAAGCAACATGAATAAACATTACGGTCGAAAATATGGGCGGAAAATGCGCCACAACAAGCATCGCCTTATGGCAGAATTGTTGCCAAAAGTTGAAATCAAGCTAGAAGAAGATAAAGATTTTCCTTTGCAAGATCATGCAAAAGGATTTGACCATATTAATTTAGAAGTTGGTTTCGGGGCAGGGGAACACTTGGCGTTGCAGGCTGAAAATCACCCGAATGAACTATTTATCGGATGTGAACCCTTTGTAAATGGTATTGCGGCTTTGTTACAAAAGATAGAACAAAAATCTTTGAAGAATGTTCTTATTTTCCCAGATGATGTAATGTTGCTTTTAAGGTCGTTGCCAGGCCATACTTTCGCAAAAGTATTTATTTTATTTCCTGATCCATGGCCTAAAAAGCGGCACAACAAAAGGCGCCTGGTCAATAAAGCAAACTTGGGATTTTTATCAACCAAGATGAAACAAGATGGAAAATTGCTTTTGGCAACTGACCATGATGATTACTTTGAATGGATGCAAGAACATATTCAAAGTCATGAAAATTTTGAAGTTTTAAGCAAGACAGAACAAGAATGGTTGAAAAAGCCAGATTTATGGACAACAACACGCTTTCAAGAAAAAGCAAATAAAGACGGCAGAATCAGCCGTTTCTTAAGATTGATAAGAAAATAATTTTCTTGCTTGAAGGTTGGGCCAAAATGGCTATAATGTAGTCATAGAAATTTAAAAACCTGTTTTATGTATTGGGGGTGGACGATAAGTGTCCGCCTTTATTATTATCCAGGTCTAGCAAATAAGGATATAAAATGGTAAATCGTGAACTTTTACAAATTGCGGATGCTGTGGCTCGTGAAAAAGGCATTGATATGGACGAAGTTGTTATCGCCATGGAAGAGGCTATTCAAAAAGTTGGAAAGTCAAAATATGGCATGGAAAACGATATTCGTGCAAAAATTGACCGCAAGTCAGGCGAGGTTACCTTAGGACTATACCGTGAAATTGTAGAAGCTGAAGCAGATGTTGAAAACGTTACACACCAAATTACCTTAGCCGAAGCAAAAGAAATTGACTTAGAAGCTGAAGTTGGAACATTTGTTGTTGATATCCTTCCGCCTGTTGAATTCGGACGAATTGCGGCCAATACGGCACGCCAAATTATTTCCCAACGTGTGCGTTCTGCGGAACGTGTTCAACAATACAATGAATACAAAGGTCGTGTAGGCGAAGTTATAAGCGGTACAATCCGCCGTAATGAATATGGAAACTATGTTGTGGATATTGGTCGTTGTGAAGCTTTGCTACATCGTGATGAATGTATTCCCCGTGAAAACTTCCGCCCTGGGGATCGTATTCGTACTTATATTATGGACGTGCGTCAAGAAACACGCGGCCCACAAGTCTTTTTATCCCGTGCACATCCAAATTTTATGGCCCAACTTTTCATGCAGGAAGTACCAGAAATTTCAGAAGGTGTGATTGATATTATTTCCGTTGCACGTGATCCAGGCAGTCGTGCCAAGATTGCAGTACGCGCAAATGACCCAAGCATTGACCCAATTGGCGCCTGTGTTGGAATGCGTGGAAGTCGTGTGCAAGCGGTTGTAAACGAACTTCAAGGTGAAAAAGTTGATATCATTCCTTGGACAGAAGATCGCGGAACTTTTATCATTAATGCTTTGGCTCCAGCTGAAATTACAAAAGTTGTAATTGATGAAGATAAAAACAAAGTGGATGTTGTTGTTCCAGAAGATCAACAAAGTTTGGCAATTGGGCGCCGCGGACAAAATGTGCGTTTGGCTTCTCTGCTTGCAAAAATGGACATCAGTATTTTAACTGTGGAACAAGAAGAACAACGCCGTTCAGAAGAATACAAAGCCCGTGCAGTAACATTCTTAGAAGCATTGGATGTGGATGATATGATTGCGCATTTGCTGGTCAGTGAAGGATTTACATCCATCGAAGAAATTGCTGATACTGAAATTGATGAATTTGTTGAAATCGAAGGATTTGATGAAGATATTTCAAAAGAACTAAAAACACGTGCCATGGATTACCTGAAAAATAAAATGAAGGAAAGCATCGACAAGTGCAAAAAACTTGGTGCTGTGGATGATTTAATTGATTTTGACCAGCTTCCAACTGATATGATAGTGACATTGGTTGAAAATGATGTTAAAACCCTTGATGACTTAGCAGATTTAGCTGGAGATGAACTACAAGATATCCTAGGGGCAGACAAAATTTCTTTGGACCATGCGAATGAAATAATTATGTCAGCTCGGGAACATTGGTTCGACGACGAAAATAAATAAAGGATATATGCGGTAATGTCAGAAAATAAAGACAACAACACAGAAAAAAAGCCCTTAAAGCTTACTAAAAAGCTTGAGCTTAATAAAACATCAACGGATCGTGAACCGCGATCTGGCGGTGGGCGTACTGTCGTTGTCGAAGTTAAACGCCGTAATCGGGTTACGCCGAAAGCATCAGATGCCACGCCACAAATGCGTTCAACAGAAATTACACTGCCTAAAAAACCAGTTGTTTCTGGAAACAAAGAAGTTAAAAGAACACCACGTCCTGAACCTGTAAAAGCCAAACCAACTTTATCAGATGCAGAACGTCAGGCCCGCATAGACGCCGTTGCTAGGGCTTCAAAATTCATGCAAAAGAAACAAATTTTGCATCAAGAGTCCCAAAAACGAACGGAAGAACTTAAACGTTTACAACAAGAAGAACGTCGTCGTGCAGATGCTTTAGAAGAAGAATTTCGTCGCAAGCAAGAAGAAAAAGCAAAGCTTAAAGAAGAAGCACAAAAAAAGACAGTTGTTAAAAAAGAATCCAAATCAGAGGAAACTGTTGTTGATCCAACTTTAAGCCCTGATGATGTTAAACCGGTCACAAAGCATGCATTGAAAGCCACCCAAAAAACATCAACTGATGATGAACGGGCTGCAAAACCAGAAGTAAAGAAATTGAATACTGCCCGACGCGATGGTGGTCGTCGTACTGGTAAAATTACCGTCACACAAGCCTTGACAGGGGAGAGTGATCGGGAACGCGGACGCAGTTTGTCAGCAATTCGTCGTGCCCGCGAAAAAGAAAAAAAGAAAATGCAGGAACAATTTTCACCCCGTGAAAAAATTTCCCGCGAAGTGGTTATTCCTGATGTGATTACGGTTCAAGAGCTTGCCCAACGTATGGCAGAACAAGTAAGTTCAGTTGTTAAATTGCTGATGAAAAACGGAATTATGGCAACAGCCACACAATCAATTGATACGGATACAGCACAATTGGTTGCTGAAGAATTGGGCCACAAGGTCAAACGTATTTCAGAAGCTGATGTCGAAGATGTTTTGCTTGAGACCCATGATGATGAAAAAGATTTGGCACCGCGCGCGCCTGTAGTAACAGTAATGGGGCACGTTGACCACGGTAAAACTTCCTTGCTTGATGCTCTAAGGACAACAGATGTTGTTGCTGGTGAAGCCGGTGGCATTACACAGCACATTGGGGCTTATCAAGTTACAATGAAATCTGGTGATAAAATTACCTTTATCGATACACCTGGTCACGCAGCCTTTACTGAAATGCGTGCACGCGGGGCAAATGTTACAGATATTGTCGTCTTGGTTATTGCAGCAGACGATGGCATCAAAGAACAAACAATTGAAGCCATTAATCATGCAAAAGCAGCAAAAGTTCCAATTATTGTCGCTATTAACAAGATTGATAAACCAGAAGCTGATGCGCAAAAAGCCCGAACAGAACTTCTTAATCATGAGCTTGTACCAGAAGAAATGGGCGGGGATATCATCTGTGTGGAAGTTTCTGCAAAGCAAAGAATAAATTTGGATAAGCTTGAAGAAGCCATTTTATTGCAAGCTGAATTCCTGGAATTAAAAGCCAATCCTGATGCCATTGCAAGTGGTGTGATTGTCGAAGCCAGGCTTGAAAAAGGGCGTGGCCCCGTTGCCACAACTTTGATTCAGCGTGGAACACTCCGTAAGGGTGAAATTTTTGTTGCTGGAACAGAATTTGGTCGTGTACGAACCTTAATCAGTGATCATGGAAGTGTCTTGGATTCAGCCGGGCCTTCAGTTCCTGTTGAAATTGTTGGATTTGATGGGGCACCGCAAGCAGGTGATATTTTTACCGTTGTAGAAGACGAGGCCAAGGCCCGCGAAATCACAGAATACCGTAGCCGCAGAAAACGTGAAAAAGAAAACTTATTACGCAACCAAAGCCGTATGGAACAATTGTTTTCCGGAAGTGACAAGCACAGTGAATTGCCTGTTGTTATTAAAGCAGACGTACAAGGTTCCGCTGAAGCAATTGTTTCAAGTTTAGAAAAATTATCAACTGATGAAGTTAAAGTTAAAGTTCTACACATGGGTGTAGGGGGTCTTAACGAAACAGATATGTCTTTGGCAAATGCATCAAATGCTTTGGTTGTAGGGTTTAACGTACGTGCAAATAACCAAGCCCGTGATTTTGCCTCTAAAGAAAAAATCGAAGTACGTTATTATTCAATTATTTATGATGTGATTAATGATGTCAAAGCATTGATGAGTGGTCTTTTGGCGCCAACAATTCAAGATGAATTTATTGGCCGTGCCGAAGTCCGTAAAGTATTTAAAATATCCAGTGTTGGAACCATTGCCGGGTGTTATGTACAAGAAGGTGCTGTTAAACGTGGTTCCAAAGTCCGCATTTTGCGTGATGATGTTGTTATCCACGAAGGCAAACTAAAGTCTTTAAAACGTGTGAAAGACGAAGTTAAAGAAGTCAAAAATAACTTTGAATGTGGTATGGCTTTTGAAAATTATAATGATTTACGCGAAGGTGATATCATTGAATGCTCAGAAGAAAAACAGATTGAAAGAACTTTATAGGGCTCTTTTAGTAGTCTTACCTTAACTCTTGTATTGTCATCCTAGTACTTGCCAGGATCCAGAAATTTTTATTAATTCATTGCCGTCATCGTGCGTACCAGCAGGGTGCGTGTTGCGATCCATGGAACTAAAGGTGGATTGCCACGCGCCTTACAGGCACTCGCAATGACGCAATAGCCATTTTTTAATTCAATGCTGCTCATTTGATCCGGGATCCATAACAGCTTTAATTACGAACAACTCGACTGCCATTTATGCATGGATTTTGTCTGTCGCGCCGAAGCTTTGCAGAAACGTAAGAGGAAACTAAATTCAGAATGATAAAGCGATGATGCAGTAAATTCAGCCCTGGATTACCCGGTTAAACAGGGTAATGATGGCAATGAAAAGTTGTCATTCTTATACACCGACACCAGGATCCAGTAACCTTTATCCATTTCCGCTGCCGTCATCGCGAGCAGCCGTAGGATGCGCGGCGATCTATAAGCCAAGGCAGAATAAGCGGATAAGATCTTCTTTTGCTGCCGTCATCGCGAGCAGCCGTAGGATGCGCGGGGACCCATACCTTTGTTTACCCCATACACTTTGCCTACCTTTGACTTCTGGATTGTCCGATCAAGTCGGATAATGACAAAGTAGGAGGAAACTAAATTCAGAATGACACGCTCAGGTGAAGGGGGATCAGTCCTGGAGACCACATCAAGCGCGGGGCGCCGAAATAAGGAGTGTTAATTAATCATCTTCAGATTCAGATTCAGCCTTTGTTCTTCCACCGGGGGTTCCGGAAAATAGACGTCTTCTTATTTTTGTTGCGACAGGTTTGGCTGCTGCTGTACCCGTTTCACTTTCTTCTAATGCTGCTTTTTCCATAGTGCCAGCCACGGCTTTATCACCGGTCTTTTTTGTATCTGCATTTTTTATCCATACAGCTTTAGAGGTTTCTACCCCTTCCATAGCCCTAGCTACAGCTTCGTCATTGGCCATTTTTATATCTGCTGCTGTCCATACAGCTTTAGGATCTGCTGTTGATGCGGTTTCTGCAGGGGCATATGAAAAACCTCTTGCACGCCTTTTTTTCGGAGAAGGTGTAGTAGCCGTTGACATTGATCCTGTTCTATCTGTAGTCGTAGAAACACTTCCTACTTCCATACAGTCCAATGCTGGCATTGGAGCAACACGGCGGCTACCAGTTCTTCTTCTACTTGGATTTGAAGCTGGTTTTACTCGGGATTTTAATAGTCCTGCCTCCGTTGCATCAATGAACGCGCAATCTTTATATGTAGGTTCAGCGGCCGCTCCATAACTTTGGTCGCATGCCAACAATAATAATCCAGTATATATAACTTTTTTCATCTCAATATTTCCATACATCGATATTAAGATTATCATATTATTTAAGGCATGAAAAAATCTATTTATAAATTGCTTAATTCAAGGGCCGACAGTAAGACACCCTATATCCAGTATATAAAATCGATTTATTTATAAATGATCAGCTTCAGTCAATGCTATCGACTATTGGGGGTAATATTTTTGAAAGGTCGTGGGCACAAATTATCATAAAATATTTTAATTCGTTCCCACAAAGTTAAATAATGGATGATCTGTTTTTTCAGCCAAAATTATATTTTTTTACATTAGGCTTATCAAAAAAAAGTATAAGTTATTAACATTAGATGGATTCGAAGCCCAGCCTATGTTGCTTAAACAAATCCAAGGGTATCTTTATACTCCCCTGTTGCTGTTCTGACTAACGGCGCCCCGAAAGCTGCTCTTAAAACGTCATGACGGTCAGGTGCTTTTGTATAAACAATGCCATTTTCATTCCAAGGACGGTTAAAATAATTGTAATCAACTGATGTTGACCTATACGTGCCAGCACCAACTTGAATGCGGGATCCTTGAAGGATATCCAAAGCCCACACTGCTTGCCTGCTTCCTCTTATTTTTAGTTCTAAAGAGTTGCGGTAAGGCTTCGTTTTATTAAATAGCCCAATGCCCATATAACGTGAAAGAGGATGAAACTGAGCTACTGCTAAGACTAATTCTGAAGGAGTGGTATATTTTCCTCCTATTCTCCCCTCAAATAAACTTTGACTTCCAACATAGTATTTTATTATCTTTCCAGCCACTTTTGCAAAAGATATTGCGCTTTTAGATTCTAGTCTTTCAATGAAAGGCCTATAAATATCTGTAATTTCTGTTGATATAATCCTACACAATTGATCAATTTCTCCAAATGTTGTCGTAAAGAAAAAACCACCCCCGCCGGTTCTTAATAAATCCCGTTCTGGTACTGATGCGATTAAACCAGTTACTTGCGTCTTTAATTCATCGGATAAAGCAGTGACAATAGCCTCCCCTGTGCCGCCTGGCACAAGAAAAGTTCCTGCTCCAGGAATAACTGCGCCGGCTGCCACGCCAGCAACGGTAAAAGTAAATTTAACAGCTAAAAGAGCTGCAGAAGGATCAGCGGTTTCTTCAATACGAAGATGTTGACGCCCAAAAAATGAAGAAAGCTCTCGACATAAATTAGCTTTAAATTGGAATGTGGATAGCGCCCCCTCATCAACAATAACATCAGGAAGAGGGCCTTCGCTTAGCCTTGTAAAAACACCTTTAACCCTTGTTATTCCGTCAGGGTCTTCTACTGCTGTTGGGTCTGCTGCTGCCGCTGCGCCTTCAACCTTAGAAAAAAATAATAAGGGACCCATCACAATTAAAATTTTTATTATATTTATCATTTTGCTTCTCCTGTTTTAAAATTATAATATGATTGAAAGGTAGCTTTTGTTAAGATGAAAAAGTTACAATATTTCCATTAAGGATCTTTATTCATACTTCTTTAACACATTCAATAAAACCCTGCCATTTCTAATTTTATATTTCCATTAAGGATCTTTATTCATACTTCTTTAACACATTCAATAAAACCCTGCCATTTCTAATTTTATATTTTCATCCAAAGGTCTTTTTATTTTTGTTCTAGACTTGATCCGGGGTCTGCAACTAAGGTAATCTAAAATTAAATTTATAAAAACTTATGATTTATCACTTTCTTTTTGCATTATTATTATTGCCCCAGGTGCTGTTTGCAGGGCCCTTTGATGCCTATAAAATAAAACCCCATACACAATCATCTTTTTACAAGGCGTTTCACAAAATACATCCCCGTGGGCATATTCAAAAAGTTATTCCCCTGGGCGGCGAATCCGTTGACCAAGTCTTTAAAATTTCTGTGTTGGAAGATAATACGCATACTTATTTTGTTCGATTTTTAAACCGAAAGGGAAAAACTTTAAATTCCCAGAAAATTGAAATTACCAAGGCAATGGCAGATATTTGGCAGGGGCCGACACTTGTTATAAATGCCAAAGACGACAGATCTTTTATCACGGATTTTATTCAAGGTCGCCATCTATCCTTTGATGACCTGAAAAACATTACCTTGTTTAAAGACTTTGTTAATAAATTAAGGCAATCCCATGAATATCTAAAAACGCTTGATCAAAAAGCTTTCCCCAGTTATTGCATGGGCGCCCGGGCTTTGCGACGTTTAAAAGAAATTAAGGGGCGTTCAATTATTTTGCCCAATATAGATAAGGTGGATAAAATTTTACAGGCCTTAAAATGTGACGAACAAAAAGAAAGACAAGTGGTTCACAACGATATTCGCCCTGAAAATATTATTTTGGATTCAAAAGGGGTGCCCCATTTAATTGATTGGGCAGAGGTTACCCTTGGAAATATTTTTGATGACCTGGGCGCTTTTGCTGAATTTTTTGACCTTCCGCCGTTAATGGAGAAAGCTTTAATAAAACAATACTTTAACGAAGGCGCATCATCTGCTAATCTGGCCCTGCTGAAAATTCATCGTTGGTCCAATGGTTTGCACCGTGCGGCTTTTAAGTTTAGAAAAAGTCTGGATGCATTGGGGGAGGGCAAACCAACTTCATGGAAATTAGCATTAAATTCTGATGATCAAGATTTAAGAAAGGCTGCAATGCATCTTAAATCGTATTTGAAAAAAGTTGATGATGTGGGTTTTAAAAGGTCTCTTGAAAAAACAGGGCTTCCAACCCATATAAGTCTTATAGAAAGGGTTATGTTATGGCTGAAAATATTAGTCAAAGATGCTTAAAAGTTGGGGAAGAAATCCGTCGGGTGCTTGCAAAAATCATTCAGACGCAGGGTTTTTATGATCCAAATTTAATGGGCCTTTCTTTAACTGTTTCCGAAGTACGGGCCTCTCCAGACTTAAAGAATGCCACGGTATTCGTTATGCCTTTAGGGGGCGTTGATCAACATAAAGAACTTTTGATTGCTTTGAAAAATGAATCCAATCGTTTGCGTTATGAACTTGGAAAAAACCTTCGTACGAAATATACGCCAGAACTTCGCTTTCAGATCGATACGTCTTTTGATCAATATGACTCTTTAACTAAAGCCTTGAATCAATAGGATCTAAATTGGACGGTTGGATAATTTTAGATAAACCTGCGGGTATTACATCATCTAAGGCTTTATATAAATTCAAAAAATTTCTCCCCAGAAAGCACAAACTTGGCCATGGAGGAACGCTTGATCCTTTTGCCACAGGTGTTTTACCAGTTGCGGTTGGGGAAGCCACAAAATTAATACCCTATGCAATGGATGGCGTTAAAACCTATGAATTTACAGTCTGTTGGGGGAAACAGACGGATACAGGGGATTTAGACGGTGCCTTTACGCATGAATCTGATCATTTACCCACCCAAAACGATATTCAAAAAATATTACCTGATTTTATAGGAACAATTGAACAAATACCCCCCGTCTATTCTGCCCTTAAAATTGATGGAAAACGTGCCTGTGATCGTGTCAGGGCAGGGGAACATGTGGTGATGAAATCCCGCCAAGTTATTATTCATGATCTTCAACTGGTTGAAATTATCGATAAAAACCATGCAAAGTTTGAAGTTACCTGTGGAAAAGGCACGTATGTGCGTACGCTGGCCCAAGATATGGCTTTAAAATTAAAAACTTATGCTTATATAAAAGTCTTAAGGCGGACGAAAGTTGGCCCATTTTTAATTCAGAATGCAAAAACGTTGGATTATTTACTTGAAAAGGCCACGCATTCTGCGTTAAAAGAGTGTATATCTTCTGTTGAACTTGTGCTGGACGACATCCCGGCTATTCTGATTACTGAGGAAGAAACAGTGAAACTAAAGCGTGGAATGGGGATCTCCCCCACAGCGCCGTCAGGATTTCAACAAGAAGGGGCAATGGTTGCCTGTATGCACGGGGAAAAATTGATTGCAATGACGTATGTCAAAGATAATCAATTGCTTCCAAAACGCGTATTTAATTTGTAAAAAAAAGGAGATTATGATGTCGATAACACCAGAAAAAAAAGCAGAGCTTATTAAAACTTATGGCGTAAAAGATGGGGATACAGGTTCCCCTGAAGTACAAGTTGCGATTTTAACAACACGCATCTTAAACTTAAGTGATCATATGAAAGAAAATCATAAAGATTTTCACTCACGTCATGGGTTGATCAAAATGGTTGGGCAACGTCGTCGTTTGCTTGACTACCTTAAAGACAAATCCGTTGACCGTTACAAAGATTTGATCGGTAAACTTGGATTACGTCGTTAATAATAAAAAAATACATGGTCAGGGCCTGTCCCTGGCCACACTTATAAAGGAAGTACATGTTTAATATACATAAAGAAGAATTAACTTGGGGTGGTAAAAAGCTTGTTTTAGAAACAGGAAAAATCGCACGCCAAGCAGACGGTGCCGTTATGGTTACTTATGGCAACACACAAGTTCTTGCTGTTGCTACAGCCGCAAAAAAAGCAAATCCAGATGTGGATTTCTTTCCATTAACAGTTTTATATCAAGAAAAAGCTTATGCTGCAGGACGTATTCCTGGTGGCTTTTTAAAGCGCGAAGGACGTCCATCAGAACGTGAAACTTTGGCTTCAAGGCTTATTGATCGTCCGATTCGCCCTTTGTTCCCAGATGATTTTCGTAATGAAACACAAGTTGTTTGTACAGTTGTAAGTCACGACAGTGATGATGATCCTGAAATTGCTGCCATGATTGGGGCATCTGCCGCATTGACAATCTCTGGTGTTCCTTTCATGGGGCCTATTGCGGCATCTCGTGTTGGATATGTTGATAAGGAATTTGTTTTAAACCCAACGTATGACAGCTTAACTGATTCAGATTTAAATTTGATGGTTGCTGGAACGCAAAAAGGTGTCTTGATGGTTGAATCCCAAGCTGTGGGACTTCCTGAAGATATCATGCTGGATGCGGTTATGTTTGGACACGAACAAATGCAACCCGTTATCAAGGCCATCATTGGGCTTGCAGAAAAATGTGCAAAAGAACCATGGGATCTTGAAGACCGCACAGAAGAATTAAATTCTTACAAAGATAAAATTGCAAAAGCAGCAGAAAAAGATTTACGGGCTGCCTATGCTTTGACCATTAAACAAGAACGTTCTGAAAAGATTTCCCAAGCAAAAGAAACCGCTTTGGCGGCTTTTGACCTTGACGATGAAACTTTTTCAAAATCAATGTTTGGTCGTGCGTTTAAAAAACTTGAAAGCGATATCGTTCGTAAAGATTTGTTGAAAACAAAGAAAAGAATTGATGGACGTGCGCCAGATCAAGTACGTCAAATTGAATGTGAAGTTGGGATTTTGGGCCAAACACATGGAAGTGCTTTGTTCACACGTGGTGAAACCCAAGCCTTGGTTGTTACAACTTTGGGAACGGGCGATGATGAACAATTCATGGACCAGCTTGAAGGTGAATATCGCTCACGCTTTATGTTGCATTACAACTTCCCACCTTATTCCGTAGGTGAAGTTGGCCGTATGGGTGGTGCAGGCCGTCGTGAAATTGGTCATGGTAAATTGGCTTGGCGTTCCGTTGTTCAAAAATTACCAACTGCTGAGGCCTTTCCATATACAATCCGTACAGTTTCCGAAATAACTGAATCCAATGGGTCATCTTCCATGGCGACAGTTTGTGGAACATCTTTATCCATGATGGATGCTGGGGTACCTTTGGAAAGTTCAATTTCTGGAATTGCCATGGGATTGATCAAAGAAGGCGATGACTTTATCGTTCTTTCCGACATCATGGGTGACGAAGATCATCTTGGTGATATGGACTTTAAAGTTGCGGGTGACAAAGATGGTATCACTGCTTTGCAGATGGATCTTAAAATCACAAGTGTTGACAAAGCCATTATGAAAACAGCTTTGGAACAAGCAAAAATTGGACGTTTACACATTTTGCAAGAAATGGAAAAAGCGATCAAAGGTTCCAGGGATGAAGTTAATGATAATGCGCCCCGGATTGAAAACATGAATGTTCCAGTGGATAAAATCCGCGAAGTAATTGGAACAGGCGGTAAAGTAATCCGTGAATTGTGTGAAACACATGATGTGAAAATTAATATTGAAGACGACGGAAGTGTGCGTGTTTATGGTTCAGACAACCAAAAAACAGGTGCAGCCGTTGCCGCAATTAATAACATCATTGCAGTTCCAGAAGTTGGCGAAACATATGATGGTGTCGTTTCAAAAATCGCAGATTTCGGAGCATTCATTGATTTCTTGAACACAACTGGGTTGTTGCACATCAGTGAACTTGATCACAAACGCGTTGAAAAAGTAACAGACGTTTTGAATGTTGGTGACAAAGTAAAAGTAAAAGTTCTTGGACTTGATCGTGGAAAAGTAAAATTAAGCCGTAAGGCATTGATTGAAAAGCCAGCATCTGATAAAGATAATAAAAAATCAGACTCAGAAGAATAAGAGGAACTTTGTGAAAACATTGAATGCAATAAAAATTGCTGGAAAGGAAGTTCTTCCTCTTGTTGAAGGGGGGAAGGGCATTTCCGTTTCTAATGGAGAAAGCTCTGGTGCTTGGTCCGCTTGCGGGGGGATTGGAACCTTTTCAGCTGTTAATGCTGATGCTTATGATAAAGACGGCAATTTAATCCCTATTGTTTACCACGGTAAAACCCGTCGTGAACGCCATCATGAATTAATTGATTTCGCTGTTAAGGGGGGAATTGACCAGGCAAAAATCGCCCGTGATATGGCACCTAATGGTATGTTAAACATGAATGTTTTATGGGAAATGGGGGCAGTTGAACCCATTCTTTACGGCATTCTTGAAAAAACTAAAGGGATTGTCAATGGCGTGACTTGTGGGGCAGGGATGCCTTATAAAGTCGCACAAATTGCCTCAGAATATAAAATTCATTATTACCCCATTGTTTCTTCTGCCCGTGCCTTTAAAGCATTATGGAAGCGTAGTTATCATAAATTCAGTGAATGGCTTGGAGGCGTTGTATACGAAGATCCTTGGCGTGCCGGTGGCCACAATGGTATCAGCCGTGCCGAAGACCCGAACAAGCCTGAAGATCCGTATCATCGTGTGCGTCTGATTCGCGAAGTCATGAACGAAGCCGGTTTAAACCACGTGCCAATTATTATGGCTGGGGGTGTTTGGCACCTTAAAGATTGGGAAGACTGGGTTGATAACAAAGAATTGGGCCCAATTGCATTTCAATTTGGCACACGTCCTTTGTTGACAAAAGAAAGTCCGATTTCTGATGCGTGGAAACAAAAGCTATTTACCTTAAAAGAGGGCGATGTTTATTTGAACCGTTTCAGCCCGACAGGATTTTATTCCTCGGCTGTGCGCAATGATTTCTTGAAAGATTTGCAATCCCGCTCTGAACGTCAAGTTGCCTTTGCCACAGAAATTGTTGGCGAACATACGAAGGCTTTCCCATTTGGGCCACGCAAAAGATTGATTTATCTGGCACCTAAAGATTATAACCATGCAACAGAATGGATGATGCAAGGATATACTGAGGCTATGAAAACCCCTGATTCAACACTTGTCTTTGTGACACCTAAAGAATCATCTCAGATTTTAAAAGATCAACGGGATTGTATGGGGTGCTTAAGTGCCTGTTTATTCAGTAACTGGGCGCAGAACGAAGCCGGTACGACAGGTCGTAAGGCTGACCCTCGTTCTTTTTGTATTCAAAAATCGTTGATGGATATTGCCCATGATGGGGATATCAATCAAAATCTGATGTTTGCAGGGCATACGGCATATAAATTCTCACAAGATCCCTTTTATCAAAATGGGTTTATTCCAACCGTTAAGCAATTAATGGATCGTATTAAAATCGGTCTTTAATAGTGTTTACTACAAGGGGGCATTTGCCCCTTTGTGACCTCCCCATAGTTTGAAATCCTTATTACATTATAAATAATTCTTTCCTTATGAATACTTGTTTGTTCATTTTTTTCTTGTTTTCATTGAAAAAACATTTATACATTGGGCATTGAGAGATATTTAAGAGAGAGACTTCAATGAAATTATTATTCCTATGCTTGTCAATATTATTGGCCCCAGCATTTTCCTATGCGGCAGGGGGTGACCCGGACGATAGACCGTCAAAAACCCGTAAAAAAAGGATTCCATATCCTGAAGAGGCTGGAGCCGAACTCGAAGATACAGGTTCAGAAGAATTTGAATTAGGTGTTGTTTGCCCTGAAATACCAGATACGCCAATGACAGCTGCTGATATTAATGCAGAAGAAGCGGCAGATGAAACAGCTATGTTTAAGAGATTTAGAAGAAATAAGAAATCATCAGGAGTAGGAGCGGGTGCAGGGGCTGGTTTAGGTTCCGGTGACGACAAGATTGATTTAACAGACGATTTTCCCGATACAAAAAAAAGAAGTCTTCGAAAATATGCCCCGGGGGAAGAGGGGGAAGGATCTTTAGCGCTTCCTCCAACAGTCACAGATCGTAGGCCACAAAGGGCCACCGCAGCAAAAGTAGGTGGTCCTACACATCTTCCTGTTCTAAGATCTTCTGAAGCTGATGCAACTTTACCGGGAATAACTGATCGTACACGCACCAGACAACAACATCTTAGGCAAAGTGAAGAAAGGGGCGTGGTCGTGCCTCTTCTGCATGTCCCGTCTCCAAGACATGGAAGAGATAGAGATGTAAGTTCTTCATTAAATAGCCGAGACTTACTTGCTTTGCATCCTATTGCGGTATCTTCATGCGGTATAAGCACAGAGGCCGAAAGAATTATGAGGGGGTGGTTTCCTGGTATTATAATAGAAAATGGCATAGGGTATTTACCAGGGCACCGCCATTATTAATAGAGAACCTTCCGCGTCACCTCGTGTAAAAGTTCACAATTTCACTGACAGAATATAGGTAAAGCCTTCTTTCATTTCCGTCATCGCGAGCATCCATAGGGTGCGCGGCGATCCACAACGGTGTTCACCACACACAACTTGACTGCCGCTGACTTCTGGATCCTGGGTCGGAGTCCAAGACAGGCTAAATCCAGAATGATAAGAGGATGCAATAAAATCAGTCCTGGATTACCCGGTTAAACCGTGTAATGATGGCAATGATAAGATGTCATCAACTAATGCAAATATTTGACGGGAATTATCGATGGTAACTAAGGTAGTCAAAGATGCTTGAGAGGTTTAAATGCCTAGAGGAATTAAAAAAGAAAACCTTCCTAAAAAAATATGCTTAAGATGTCATCTCCCATTTTCATGGAGAAAAAAATGGAAAAAAGTATGGGATGAAGTAAAATACTGTTCAGAAAGATGCAAAAGAAAAAAGTAAATAAAAAAATTTTAATACCCATTTTAATCATTGTTGTAATGATTGGTGGGATCTTGGTAGGGCCTTTCATGAGTAATGTTGAACAACCAAATTATCAAGTTTTAAGAAAAGATGAAACTATAGAAATAAGGTCATATATACCAATGATAGTTGCAGAAGTTCATGTAGAAGGTGAGAGAACTGAAGCTATTAAAAAAGGGTTTAGGATTCTTGCAGATTATATCTTTGGTAGTAATAAAGTTAATAAAAAGATGGTGATGACTGCCCCAGTTCAGCAAGAAACTAGCCAAAAAATAGATATGACTGCGCCAGTACAACAAGAAGGAAAACTAATGGACTGGAAGGTAAAGTTTGTTATGCCTTCAGAATTTAATTTGCAAACACTTCCAAAACCAAACAATAAAGCTATAGTTTTATCTAAGATTCCTGAAAAAAGATTTATAGTGATTAGGTTTTCAGGCAGAAATAATGACAAAAACATAAAAGAACACAAGGATAAATTATTAAATTATATAAAAGAGCATAATATTAATATTAAGCTAATCCCTACATATGCCTTCTATAACCCCCCTTGGACGTTACCTATATTAAGAAGAAATGAAATTATGTTTGAAATATTAGTCAAGTAAGTTCCCTTTTGGCGACTGGGCATTACGCATTTTTCAATTATCTCTATATTTTATACCAAAGACCTTATCCAAAAAACTATATTCCTCCTTCTTCTTCATTATACACCCTGTCTTACTCTTTCAATAACTGCTGCTCTTCTTTCTTCATTTTCAAATTTTATATCTCTTTCATTTTCAGTTGTTAAAATGTGTATCGCCCTTAAAGTGTAAAGGCCTAAATTACTTCCACCAAAGCCTAATGCTGATTCAGCTTCAAGATCATTTCTAGCTGTTTCCATTCTTGTTTTTACTTGATGTGGAGGAATAGAATTCAGAGTCCATAAAATAGCAGATTTAGCATACGAAGTTAAACCATCTCTAAAAAGATGCTCATGCGCATGAAGGACCGCACTTAAACTTTCTGAAGAGAGAGACCCAATAGTTCCTATAACTATGTGATCCAAAGGATCACCATGTGTGACAAATAAATTAAGAACCCTGACAACCTCATCAAACATTATTGACGGAAGATTACCAAGAGTTTTTATAAGCACTCTTTTAATTTTACCACTGATATCACCTGGAAGCAAAGAATTGGTTGAATCAACTACTCTATAAAATTCTTCTGGCTTCAGGTTGCATAGGTTTCTTACAAGCTCAATCATATCATAATTTGTCATATCCCCTGTGCGAAAGGAAAGAGCAGTTTCAACAATCTTAGCAAAATTAGCTGGTGAAGTAGCGGCAAGTATTGCTGTAAGATCAAATTTAGGTACTGGATGAATATTCTTTGAGAGGAGGGAACAGGCTAAGTCTTCCAATGATTTTGGTGGGTGCCCATGACTTCTGGCATCTGGAAGGGAGGAAAGAGCTAATTCTATTAGTGATATTGATGGTTCATCAGCAGCACAAGCTGCACTTTCAGCGGGTGCAACAACGACCCTTCTACTTGCCTCAAACTCATCTGGATCAGAGTCACCTAGCTCTGATTCTGTCACCTCAGATGCAGTAGCGTTTGCTTGATTACTTATTGATAATAAAAATAGGCTGAACACCCATACACTTAATTATTTTATCTTTATTTTCCTCTTTATTGAACTCATACAAGTCTTACATAAAGCTTCCTATACTTTTTTCAAGTTAAAATAGGAAAGACATAAAGGGATTGTTGCAAAATAGATGAATTATATAGAAGAACATAATATTAAACCAATACCTACTCATGCCTTCTATAAACTCCCTTGGACGCTTACTATATTAAGCAGAAATGAAATAAAAAACTCCATAAAAGATCAGGTTTATAAGTCAGGGTTAATTGATTTAGCCTTGCCACGTCGTTTTTTCGCTTGTTGCTTACAAAGTGCAGGCGCCCGGACTTATGCCTTGTGATAAACTTAACTTGATTGGCTTTGTGGAAAAGATTGTTTGTGATTCTCACGCACTTTAGGTACGCTGTGCGTCACCAATTTCACTTTTCCTAAAAGCACCACAAAATACCCTTGTACCCAACAATCCCTAATGTATCTAAAAATAAGGTTAAGGTGGAAAAAGTAAATGAATCCAGTTGGTTCTTGTGATACCATTATAACAATTTTAATAATGACAAGAGGAACCAGATGCCAGATACAAGTTCAGGACAGGTCGTTGCAAATACGATTAATATTGCATCCCAAGACATTTCCTTATGGGGGCTATTCCTTCACGCAGATATTTTTGTACAGTTTATAATGTTGCTGCTTTTGGGCGCTTCGTTCTGGAGTTGGACAATTATTTTTGCAAAATACCGTGAATTAAATGCCTTAAATACATTGGCAGATTCTTTTGAAAAAGGGTTTTGGTCAGGCCAACCTTTGGACGAGGTTGCCAAAGGGCTTAAACCAAATGATCCAATGTCCCGTTTATTCCTTGGGGCCATGCATGAATGGACTGAGGTTCCTTCTAAGTCATCGATTGGCGAAGGGATGAAGGCAGGTTTATTGCAACGTGTGGAACGTATTATGGATGCTTCATTACGTCAAGAACTGGCAGATATCGAACGATATACAGGGTTTTTGGCCACAGTTGGTTCATCTGCGCCATTTGTTGGTTTGTTAGGAACAGTCTGGGGAATCATGCACAGCTTCCAATCCATTGCGGCATCAAACAATACAAGTTTGGCTGTTGTTGCCCCTGGTATTGCCGAAGCCTTATTTGCAACAGCCTTAGGTTTGGTTGCAGCCATTCCTGCAGTTATTGCTTATAACAAAATCTCTGCACGTATTACGCGTTATGCAATGCGCCTTGAAAACTTGGCAGGCGAAATTGGGACCATTATGTCTAGGAAGTTACACGGAGGCAAATAATGGGAGCAAGTCTTCAACCACGTAAAAAATTCAAGCGCAGCTATGAACCCATAAGTGAAATCAATGTCACGCCATTTGTGGATGTAATGTTGGTTTTGTTGATTGTTTTTATGGTAACAGCCCCCTTGCTTACAGTGGGTGTGCCGGTTGATTTGCCAGAAACAAAAGCCGCAGCGTTGAATGATAAATTGGAACCCATGGTTATTTCAATCAAAGCTGATGGATCCTTGTATGTACAAGAAACAAAGGTTACAGAAAACCGTCTGATTCCAAGACTGGTTGCTGTTACAAAGCGTAACAAGCAAGCCCGTATCTATATTCGGGGGGATCATAAATTGAATTACGGGTCTATTATGAAAATTATGGGCCGCATTAATCAAGCAGGGTATACAAAAGTGGCATTGGTTGCCAATATGCCAGGGGCAAACAAAAGGTCATAAGCATTTATGAAAGATTCAAAAGCTTATATATTTTCAGCCGCTATTCACCTTTCTATTCTGGCTATGCTTTTTGTGAATTTACCCTTCATGCGTTCTATATCATTGGAACCGCCGCCAATTGTGCCCATCGAAATTGTAACCATTGACCAGCTTACGCAATCGCCTCCTAAAAAAGAGAGAGAACTGCCAAAGGCTGCGCCAACAAAAAAAATCATTCATACACGAACAAAAAAAGAAGAGGTTCCATCCCCTCCGGTAAAAAATGAAGCAGAAAAAGTGCATGAAAAAACTAAGCCAGAAACTGTTCCCTTACCGAAGGATTCTTTAAAACAAAAAGACGTTATTGAAAAAGTTGAAATTGACCCCGTTAAGTCAAAAAAAGAAGAATCTAAGCCTGAAAAGAAAGAAGAAACAGATTTAAAGCCAAAAAAAGACAGTAAAGAAGTCACAGAAGAAAAAGACAAGAAAGAAAAGAATGATGATTTTACATCCGTGCTTCGTGCAGTTCAAGAATTGCGTAAAGACCAGCCGGAAAAAGGTCAAGAAAAAGCTTTTAAGTCAGATAATATATCAGACAAACTAACAATTTCTGAACTTGATGCGTTGCGTCAACAAATACAAAAATGTTGGAATATTCCTGCCGGTGCACGTAATATAGAAGAAATGGTTGTGGAAATTAACGTTACAATGAATGAAGACCTAACAGTGGAAGAGGCTGAAATTAAAAGCAAAGTATTGATGCTTAGTGACAGCTTTTTTAGAACAGTTGCGGAAAGCGCACGTCGTGCCTTATTTTCACCGGACTGTACGCCTTTAAAATTACCAAAAGGTAAATACGAAGAATGGAAAAACTTTACAATTACCTTTAACCCGAAGGAGGTTATGTAGTGCGCCTATTAATTTTAATATTATGTTTTGTATGTTTTAAGGCTGGGGCTGAATTAAAGCTTGCTGTAAACCAAGGGCATGCAAAACCCCTTCCTATCGCCATCCTTGAATTTGAAGGGGAAACAAAGGAAGAAAAAGAATTGGCCAAAAAAATGGTCGCAGTTATTAAAAATGACTTAAAAAGTACGGGTCTTTTTGAAATCATTTCCAAATCCAGTTATATCCAAGAAAAAATTGACTTTGACATGACGCCCCGTTTTCAGGACTGGCGCTTAATTAAGGCAAACGCATTGGTAAACGGGCGTATTAAGGTTATTGAAGGCGGGAAAATATCTACGGGATTTCGTTTGTGGGATGTGTACGCATCACAAGCAATGACACATTCAGCGTTTAAAACAAATAAGAAATATTGGCGTCGCACAGCGCACTTGATTGCGGATGCCATCTATAAACGTATTACGGGGGAACAAGGATATTTTGATACGCGTATCGTTTATGTTTCTGAATCAGGGGGGCAACTAAGCCGTAAACGCAAATTGGCAATTATGGACCAAGATGGGTCAGGGCATAAATTCCTGACAGATGGTAAAAAGCCAGTGATTACCCCCAGATTTTCACCAATGATGCAAACAGTCACATACATGACTTATGAAAATAAAATTCCCAAGGTCTTTACATTGGATTTAGAAACAGGGACCCAAAAATTGGTCGGGCAATTCCCAGGTTTAACTTATGCGCCACGGTTTTCATCTGATGGAAAAAGCGTAATCATGAGTCAAGCTTTCGAAGGAAGTTCATCGATTTATGTGATGAATTTAGAGACAAAACGCGTAAAGCGCTTAACAAAGGGGCGTTTCATTGATACATCTCCCTGTTATTCGCCGGATGGGGGGAAAATTGCATTTAACTCGGATCGCAGTGGTAGAAAACAGCTTTATACAATGGATGCAAATGGGCGCAACATTAAAAGAATCAGTTACGGAAGTGGAATTTATGCAACGCCGGTATGGTCACCCCGTGGGGACTTGGTTGCCTTTAATAAAATGGAAAAAGGCCTTTTCTATATTGGGGTGATGAATCCAGATGGGACAGATGAACGTCTTGTTTCTTCTGGCTATATGGTTGAAGGGCCGACTTGGGCGCCGAATGGGCGAACAATTATGTTTTGGAGGCAAGGAAAATCACATAAAGATGGTAAGCAAGATCGTGCAGAACTTGTAGTTATTGATATTACAGGGCGTAATGAACGTGTCTTAAAAACGCCTTTAGATGCGTCTGATCCTGCGTGGTCTCCTCCATTGCCATTGACCCTTAAATAGTGTAGACCTCTATCTAGATATTGACCTTAATTTAGGAAAAAGATGGTAAAACGCCCAAAGATCAACTTAAAAAAATTGGAAGCATGGCAAAAAGCAGATGCCAAGCCATATGTTGAAATACAAAACGTATCAAAGCATTTTGATGGGGCGGCTGTCGTAAAGCAAATTTCTTTAGACATTTATAAGGGTGAATTTTTCTCTTTACTTGGTCCTTCCGGTTGCGGAAAAACAACTTTATTAAGAATGCTTGCAGGCCTTGAAGAGCCTGATGAAGGTAAAATATTAATCGACGGCATTGACATGACACATGTGCCGGCGCATGAACGCCCGGTTAATATGATGTTTCAGTCCTATGCTTTATTTCCGCATATGACAGTGGAACAAAATGTGGCATTTGGTTTGGTTCAAGAAGGTGTTGCAAAGTCGGAAATCAAGGATCGTGTGAACAAAGCCCTGAAGCTTGTTCAGATGGAAAAGTATGCGGCAAGAAGACCGCAACAGCTTTCTGGGGGACAAAGACAAAGATGTGCTTTGGCCCGCTGTCTTATTAAAAAGCCAAAAATTGTTTTGTTGGATGAACCGTTGGCGGCATTGGATCGTAAATTACGGGAACACACCCAATTTGAATTGGTTAACATTCAAGAAGAACTGGGATTAACATTTATCATGGTAACGCATGATCAAGAAGAAGCCATGACCATGTCAACGCGTATGGGGATTATGGAAGAAGGCAAAGTGCGCCAAGTGGGAACGCCGAACGAAATATACGAATTTCCAAACAGTGTTTATGTGGCTGATTTTATTGGAACAATGAATATCTTTACAGGTGTGGTACTTGAAGAGGCCCCAAATCATACAATTGTACACCCAGATGATATAAAAACAGATATCTATATTAACCATTCGGCCAGTGCTGCATGTGGCGCCAATATATCCATTGCCATAAGGCCGGAAAAAATTCATATCTCAAAGAAAAAACCAACAAGCCAATACAACTATGCAAAAGGAATTGTCGAAGATATTGCGTATTTGGGGGATGTTTCAATATATCTTGTTGAACTTGAAGGCACAGAAATTATTGTGGAAGCAATGCTTCCAAACTTAACAAGGTTGGCAACACCAGAAATAACATGGGAAGATGAAGTTTATATTTCATGGGATCCTGATAATGTTGTCACGCTGACAGGTTAGGTATGATTTTTAAGAATAAAACAGATTGGATGCTATGGGGAAAAAGGTTGGTAATTTTTATACCTCTTGCCTGGCTGTTGCTTTTTGTTCTTTTTCCCTTTTTAAATATATTTAAGATAAGTTTTTCTGAACCTTATCCAGGGATGCCCCCCTATGCCTCTATATTAACTTTGCTAGATGACCAAGTTATTCAATTACGATTGACGTTAGAAAACTATACCTTAATTTTTACGGATGCAATATATCACTACAGTCTGATTAATTCAATTTTGGTTGCAGGTTCAGCAACAATCATATGCCTGTTCCTGGGATACCCCATGGCATATTACATTGCGCGCCAGGAAGAACGTCGTCAAACCCACTTCTTACTTTTGGTGATTTTACCTTTTTGGACATCCTTTTTATTAAGAGTTTACGCTTGGGTTGGGATTTTAAGCCCCAAAGGGCTACTTAATAATTTTCTTATTAATTGGGGGATCATTTCAAAGCCCATCTTATTTCTTAATTCAAATTTTGGAACCTTGATAGGGATGGTATATTGCTATCTTCCTTTTATGATCTTGCCGTTGTTTTCAGCATTGGCTAAATTTGATGTTCAATTACTTGAGGCTGCCGCAGACTTGGGTGCTCGTCCTGTTAAAACTTTTTTAAGGGTTACCCTGCCTTTAACAAAAGCAGGGATTCTTTCAGGGTGTGTCATGGTGTTTATTCCGGCCATGGGTGAATTTGTTATCCCAGAATTATTGGGGGGCAATAAAACTTTGATGCTTGGTAAATTAATATGGATTGAATTCTTTTCTAACCGTGATTGGCCAGTGGCATCAGCCATCGCAGTCATCATGCTTTTGGCATTTATCGTCCCAATTATTGCTTTACAGAAAAGGGCACTAAGGTAATGCAGAAACATAAATTCAGTTATTCAGTGTTAATTTTTGGATATGCTTTTTTGTATATTCCCTTAATAACCTTAATTTTTTATTCTTTTAACGCTTCAAGACAAGTAACCATTTGGGGTGGTTTTTCAACAAAGTGGTATAAGGCTTTATGGCAAAATGAAACACTGCTTTCTGCTGCTTGGGTCAGTTTGAAAGTTGCAACCTTGTCTGCGACTTTGGCCGTTATCATTGGTGTTTTGGCATCGCTGGTAATTGTTAAATTTAATAAGTTTAAATCAAAGACATTTTTTAACACACTGGTTGCAGCACCAATGCTTATACCTGAAGTCATTATCGGTTTGGCTTTATTATTATTATTTGTAAACCTTGAAAAGCTTTTTGGGTGGCCAAAAGGGGGAATTCAAACAATTACAATTGCGCATGCAACCATTTCCATTGCATATGTGACTGCCATTGTAACCACGCGTTTGTCAAATGTTGATCCTTTGTTTCTTGAAGCTGCCCAAGATCTGGGGGCCCATCCCATCAAGGCTTTTTTTGTGATAACCCTACCATTAATATATCCATCCATCATTTCAGGATGGCTTTTATCTTTTGTTCTTTCTTTTGATGATGTAGTGGTGGCAAGTTTTGTGTCTGGTCCAGAATCTTCAACCTTGCCTATGGTCATATTTTCCAGCATTCGATTTGGATTAACCCCGCAAGTGAATGCTTTGGCAACCCTAATGATTTCTTTTGTTGTCATTATTATTATTGGGGCCTCAATTTTAAATGATCGCCAGAAAAAAATATTAACCAACCTTGACGAAACAGATGAAACGCCTACAATCTAGACCCAATATATACGGCGCTTTAATGGTGGTTTTGGTGGCCACCCTAACAGGATTAAGTAATTCTATTACGCATGGATTGCCAGAAAATATTACAACATCCCAGGTTGTTTTTTTTAAAAGTGCTGTGGGGTTAATAATCCTATTATTTTTAAATTTAAATAAAATAAGTGGTCTCTATAAAACAAAAATTATTCAGTGGCACGCCTTTAAAGGGCTTATGGGGTTATTGGGTAATATTATGTGGGTAATTGCCTTACGTCATATCCCCATTGCAACAGCATCAGGGTTATCTATGACAAGTGCATTGATTACAGCTTTAGGTGGTTGGCTGTTTTTTCAAGAACCTTTTAGAAAACCTATATTGTTGTGCTTACTTATTGGCTTTGTTGGGGCCGTTGTAATGATAAACCCGACCGGTGAACTGTTTACTGTTTATACAATATTTCCTTTGGCTTCTGCGGTTGCTTTTTCTGCTTCATCTTTAACTATAAAAAGATTGGCGAAGAATGACCCATCAAAGACAACTTTATTTTATCTATTATTTTTTATGACTTTATTCAGTGTTCCCAGCACAGTTATTAACTGGGGTGGTTTGACATTTATAGAAATCAAAACATTATGTATTATTGGTGTGTTATTTGCATTATCACAGTTGTGCCTTATTCAGGCCTATACAATTGCCGAAGCTTCTTTCATAGCGTCCTTTAAATACATCAGGTTTCCCATCAATATTTTTGCAGGACTTTTGTTTTTTTCAGAGGTGCCAGGCTTCTCAACTGTTTTGGGGGGCGTTATGATTATTTCGGCTTCGGCGTACCTTATTGTTCTGGAAAAAAAGAAAAAGCTAAAAAAATAAATCCATAATTATCAAATTGTTGTCCCAAAAGGGAATTTTTTTGCTTTAAGGTATCTAAAAAATAGGTTAGATTGTCACATAATCTTCTAGAAATTCAGTATGAAAACAACAACAACAAATAAAGAACAGCTTTGGACTGACATATCATCACGATTACAAGACGTGTTCGGGGATCATGCCTATCGTGGATGGCTGCGTTTTCTTGAGTTTGAACAGGATACCGGCGCAAAAATTATCCTATCCGTGCCCACAGCCTTTATCCGTGATTTAATAAAGTCTAAATATTTGGACGGAATACAATCGTTATGGCAAGACGTTTGCAAAGATATTCAAGCCATTGATATTATTGTTAAAGAGAAAGATCAAGACAAAGAAGACACCCAGCAGCCTGTACAACAGGCCCCGGCATCGGGTTCTAAAATTTCTTTAGAAGGCTTGTCTGGCAATACTGATGGTCTGGATCCCAGATTTACATTTGATAACTTTGTGGTTGGCAAGCCAAATGAATTGGCATATGCAGCAGCTTTGCGTGTTGCAGAATCTGAAAAGGTTAACTTTAGCCCCTTATTTTTGTACGGGGGTGTTGGTTTGGGTAAAACACACCTTATGCATGCAATTGCATGGCAGTTGCACAACATGCCCCAGAAAAGAAGGGTTATTTATCTGTCAGCTGAACAGTTTATGGATTACTATATTCGTTCATTACGTCACAAAACCATGATTGATTTCAGGGATATGTTCAGAAATGTTGATGTTTTGATGGTTGATGATATTCAGTTCATGAGTGGTAAAGATTCAACCCAAGAAGAATTTTTTCATACATTCAATGCCTTGATTGATCAAAAAAAGCAAATCATCTTGTCTGCAGATAAATCTCCATCAGATTTGACAGGCATCCAAGAACGCATGCGTTCACGCTTTGGATGGGGGCTTGTGGTTGATATTCACCCCACAACCTATGAATTGCGCCTTGGTATCCTTCAAACAAAAGCTGAAAGAATTGATATTGATATTCCGAATGATGTCATCGAATTCCTTGCGCATAAAATAACTTCTAATGTGCGTGAATTGGAAGGGGCTTTGAATAAAATTCGTGCCCGTGCCATGTTAATTGGTGGGCCCATTACGCTTGAAGCAACGAAAGAAGCTTTAAAAGATCTTTTGCGTGCCAATGAACGTCTTTTGACCGTTGATGAAATACAGCGCCAAGTTGCAGAACACTTTAATACGCGCATAAGCGATATGAAATCTTCAAAAAGACTTCGAAGTGTTGCGCGTCCTCGCCAGGTTGCCATGTATATGTGTAAAAACTTTACAAGTAAGTCTTGGGCGGCCATTGGTGAAGAATTTGGGGGACGCGACCATTCAACGGTAATGCATGCGTGCAAAAAAATTGAAGAATTAAAACTATCAGATCCTGATCTTAATGAAGATATTCATATCCTAGAACGGATTCTTTCAGCTTAAATTATCAAGAAAATCCTTTGATTTTTTATCAATCACTTTTCTGTCATCTTCAGATATATTCTCAAGATTTTTATAGGCCAATGTCATGCGGCGATTGTTTTTAAATTTATCTTTATGGCGTGATAAAAAGTTCCAATACAAATAATTAAAGGGGCATGCATCATCCGTTAACTTTTCTTTAACATTATATTTACAAGACTTGCAAAAATTTGACATGCGATTGACATAGGCACCACTGGCAATATAGGGCTTTGTCCCTAAAACACCACCGTCAGCAAAAAGGGCCATACCAAGGGTGTTAGGGATTTCAACCCATTCATATGCGTCTGCGTAAACAGCCAAATACCATTCATGGACTTCCTGTGCATTCAACCCAGACAGTAAGGCAAAGTTTCCTGTAATCATTAAGCGTTGAATATGATGGGAATAGGCCTCTTTCTTAGTCATTGACACAACTTGTTGAATACAGTTCATATCCGTTTTGGCGGTCCAGTAAAATTCAGGTAGTTTTCTTTTGGTATTTAAAAAATTTGAATTTCTGTAGTTCGGCATTTTAAGCCAGTACACACCACGTATGTATTCACGCCAACCTATAATTTGCCTGATAAATCCTTCTGCAGCATTAATTTGAATTCGTTTTGCTTTATATTCTTTTTCAACTTGCTTGCAGATGTATAAAGGATCCAGTAATCCTGCATTAATATATAAGGCTATGATTGAATGAAAAAGAAAGGGTTCATTTTCCTGCATGGCATCTTGGTAATCCCCAAAATAGGGAAGGGCATTAAGGCAGAAGTAATCAAAAGCTTTTTCAGCTTGGCCTTTTGTTACAGCAAACCAAAATGGATTGGTGTCCCCAAAATGTTTTATGAAGTTTTTTTCAACCAGTTGTATAACATCTTTAGTTACAGCATCTGGTGAAAATTGTTTGGGCCCAGGAATTTCCAAACCTTTTTTAAAAGACTTACGATTTTCTTTATCAAAATTCCACTGATCTTTTTCAGGCTTGTCATTATTCATTAATAAAGAAGTTTTTCGGCGCATTTCGCGGTAAAAATACTCCATAATTAAAGATTTTTTATTTTCCGCCCATTTTTTAAATTCTTCTTTTGAGGCAATAAAACGATCATCAGAAAGAATGGTTGTTTCTATATTTAAGTTTTTTTGCCATGTCTTTACATCTTCTAAAGTGTCATATTCACTAGGTTCAGTGACAATTATTTCTTCTACCTTATTTTTTTCCAGAAACCTTTTAACTTCAGATTGCATAGAATGCGTATTCCCTGGATCATCAAATTTTACATAGTAAATATTAAAGCCTTGTTCCCTTTTTTCATTGGCAAAGTGACGCATGGCAGAAAGAAGAAAAACAAGTTTTTTCTTGTGATGCGGGATATTAGATGTCAATTCTTTGACTTCTGCAAAAAACAGAACATCAGATTTCTTGATCTTTTTTATACCGCTAAGGGAATCTGATAATTGATCCCAATATATAACGCAAATTTTTTTCATATAGTCAGTTTATAAAATAGATTTCAATTTTTCTAGGTCTTCTTTAGTATCAATGCCAAAAGGGTTGCTATTGACACATTTGATGCCAATTTTCATTCCGTTTTCAAGGGCCCTTAATTGTTCAAGTTTTTCTCGTTTTTCTAAGCCAGATTGGGGCAGGTTTACAAACCTTTCTAAGGAATTTCTTAAATACCCGTACAGACCAATATGGTGATATATTGGCCCAGCTCCATACGGAATACAGGATCTGCTGAAATATAAGGCTTTGTATATATCTTTTTGATCTTCAGTCATTGCAACTTTTACGCAACTTGGATCATTTAATTCTTTATCGTCTTTTATTTCATAACATAAAGTTGAAATATCAAAATCTGAAGAATCTAAAAGATCCAAAAGAGTTTTTAATAAACTGGAATCTAAATGGGGAAGGTCTCCTTGAAGATTTAAAACATGAGTATAGGAATTTTTAGGATCGGCTTTTTTTAGGGCTGCAAAAATCCGATCACTTCCAGAAGGAAGGTCTGGATCTGTTAGTATTGTTTTACAATCAAGGTGTTGTACGGCCTCGACAATAACTTGATCACCTGCAGCAACAATCACATCCCCCAATTTTGCATCCAGGGCACGTTCAATTACATGTTGAATCATGGGTTTCCCATGAATATCTGCCAAAGGCTTTCCTGGAAATCGTGTCGCTGCCATTCTTGCAGGAATAACAATAACTGGGTTCATTTTTTTAATCCTGTACTGGTTATTTTTTGCTTAATGTGTATACTAATAATATCAAACAAAGCTATTTAAACACAAATGAATAACGACTTAAATAAGAATAAGATTTTTGCAGCAATTTTAATTGCCTTACTGTTGGGGCTGACAGTCAGCCTTGTTTCAGGGCATTTCATGCAACCTAAGTATTTGGAAAAAAATGTTTATGTTGTTGAGGTGGCTGATCAAACGGCGAATCAACAAGAAAGTAAGCCAAAGGAAAAGCAAGATATTATGACGCTTCTTCCCCAAGCAGATATAGAAAAAGGCAAAGGTGTCGTTAAAAAATGTGTTCAATGCCATAGCCTTGATAAAGATGGCCCGAATCGTATTGGGCCCAATCTTTGGGGGGTTGTTGGGGCGATAGGGGCCTCTAAAAAAGGCTTTTTATATTCTAAAGCTGCCCAGGAAATGCAAGAAAAGTGGACCTTCGAACATCTAGACCAATACCTAGAAAACCCCAGAAAATTTATGCCGGGAACTAAAATGTCATTTATTGGCTTGAAAAAAATAAAAGATCGTGCCAATTTAATTGCATATTTAAGAACTTTAAGCGATAACCCAGTATCCATTTAAATTAAGGAGTTAGCCATTCAATAAATTTTTTGTTCTATTTTTTATTACCCTTTATTCTATAAATGTACATGCAAAGTACTATGTAAGTATGCGGGAATTAATCCCGCCAAAACATCAGAAAAACTTTACCCACACTTCCTATGTAAACCCTACGGCCCCTAAAAAAGGGACAATCAAACTTCCTGCAAAGCGCAGTACATACAGTTCTTTTAACCCTTTTATTTTAAACGGTGTAGAAGCAAGCGGCCTTGAATATACGTATGCAAGTCTAATGAAAAGCCCTTTAGATGATCAAATGGTGGCATACCCCTACATTGCAGAAGATATCGAAATATCAAAAGATGGGCTATCCGTTATTTTTACTTTGCGTGAAAACGCATATTTCAGCGATGGTTCTTCGATAACCGCAGATGATGTGGAATTTTCTTATAAAATGCTGAAAAAGCATGGGAAGCCATCATATGCCATAGCTTATGAAAACGTTACTTCTGTTGAAAAAATTAACCAGCGTAAAATTTGTTTTAATCTAGAAAATTTAGATAAAGGTACCCCGTTTTCTTTATCTAAAATGCCAATCGTATCAAAAGAATACTATAAAAAAATCCCCTTTGATAAGGCTGATATGACTATTCCAGTTGTCTCAGGGCCTTATAAAATAAAAGATTTTAAAAATGGTAAGTATATAATTTATGAAAGAATTCCAGGTTGGTGGGGTGAAAATATCCCAATTACAAAGGGTTTGTACAATTTTGATAAGATTAAGTTCGTTCATTATTATAACTATGATGCCATTGTGGATGGTCTAATACGTGGAGAGGTTGATTATAATGTGGAAATGAAAGTATCAAGGTGGGAAAATAAATATGAACATAACTCTTGCAAGAAAAAGGGAATTATAACAAAAGAATTCAATAAACCTGTGCCCCATGGTTTAAATGCTTTCTTCTTAAATACACGTAGGCCCCAGCTTTCAGATCCAAAAGTTCGCAAGGCCTTAAATCTTTTATTTAATTTTGAATGGATAAATAAAGTTCTTTTTAATAACAGATATAAGCGCAGTAAAGGAATATTTAATAATAAAGACTATAATTTTGCAGGAAATTTATCAGCAAAAGAAAAAACAATCTTAGAAAAAATAGGTGTTAAATCCTCGGAAATATATGACAATTTTGAGGATGAGGCAAACCAGAATAGTACCAATGGATTAACAAGGAAAAATATGGATCATGCCATTCGGTTGCTTGCAGAAGCGGGATGGGTGCTGAATGATGGCATTTTAAGTCATGAAAAATACGGGACTTTTTCTCTGGAAATACTATTACCAGCAGCAAGTATGGCGCGTATTTTTGAAAACTATAGAAAAAATTTGCAAAAAATGGGCATTAACGCCTCTATTAAAACAGTTGATCCTGCACAGTTTGAATCAAGACTGCATCGCTTTGATTATGATTTAATACTATTCTTCATGCCTTTGACGTATATTCCTGGTAAGTCATTGAAAAATATATGGGGTAGTAAAGCATCGCATATTGAAGGAAGTTATAATTTATCTGGGGTGGATAATAAACATATTGATGCCTTGGTGCAAAAAATCAGCCAAGCTGAAAATATGGATGATATTAAATTATATGCCTCTTTGCTGGATCGAATCGTCAGCCAGGAATATTATTATATTCCTGCGTGGTACAGAGATGAAATCTATGTAGCTTACCGGGATAAATTTGGGTATATTGACAGTGATGAAAATGGCTACAGTATCAATGCATGGTGGTCAAAAGAGTAATATGACATGCTACAGTACATTCTAAAAAGGCTAGGGTTAATTATTCCCACACTGTTCGGCGTAATTTTGATTAATTTTTTGATCATACAGATTTCGCCTGGGGGGCCTGTAGAATTCATGGTTGCTAAAGCACGTGGTGCTTTTGACAGTGTTTCTGATACAGCAGATACCCAAGATATGCAGCTTTCTTCCCAAGAATTAAGTTATGAAGGGGAACGGGGGCTGCCCCCCGAGTTTATTAAACAACTGGAAAAGCAGTATGGTTTTGATCAGCCCGCCTGGAAAAGATTCTTATTGTTGGTAAAAAATTATGCAACATTTGATCTTGGTAAAAGTTATTTCCGCGACAAAAAAGTCAGCACTTTGATTATGGAAAAATTGCCTGTTTCGGTTTCTTTAGGGTTTTGGTCGATCTTATTGATTTATCTTATTGCCATCCCTTTAGGTATGCGAAAAGCTGTTAAAGATGGCAGTCGGTTTGATATTGGGACCAGTTTATTTATGGTTTTTCTTTATGCGATCCCAAGTTTCTTAATCGGTTTGATGTTAATTATATTATTTGCAGGTGGGTCTTTTTTGCATATTTTTCCGCTGCGAGGTCTTACATCTGATGAATGGGAATGCTTAAGTTTTGGGCAGAAAATTTTAGATTATTTTCATCATTTAGTCTTGCCCCTGACAGCCATTATCCTAGGAGGCTTTGCCAGTTTAACAATGCTATGTAAAAATTCATTTGTTGAAGAAATTCATAAACAGTATGTCATAACAGCCAGATCTATTGGACTTGGAAGTATACAAGTTTTAAGAAAACATGTTTTCCGCAATGCTGTTTTACCCTTGATTTCCAAATTGCCTAGTGCCTTTTGCACCATTTTCTTTTCAAGTAACTTATTAATAGAAATCATATTTTCTTTGGATGGACTGGGACTTATGGGGTTTGAAGCTTCTTTAAGTCGCGATTATCCTGTGATGTTTGGAGTTTTGTTTGTATACACATTGATTTCCTTAATTATGCATTTAATTGGGGATTTATTGTATATGGTTGTTGACCCCCGAATAAATTTAAATAAGGGGCAAGATTAATGTTTAGTCCCATTTCCCAACAGCGTTTTGAAAAATTCAGAAAAAATCGACGAAGCTGGTATTCTTTGTGGATTTTTATGACTTTATTATTTGTTACAATGTTTAGTGAACTTATTGCCAATGATAAACCATTGGTGGTTCAGTATAAAGGATCTTACTATTTTCCTGTTTTTAAAAATTATGCTGAAACAACTTTTGATGGTGATTTTGAAACTGAAACCAATTATAAAGACCAATACATTGTTGATATTATAAATAAAGATGGCTGGATGATATGGCCAATTATTCCCTATAGTTATGACACCATTAACTTTAAATTGAATCGCCCGGCCCCAGCCCCCCCATCCTCAGAAAATTGGCTGGGTACCGATGATCAGGGGCGTGATCTTTTAGCACGACTTTTATACAGTATTCGCTTTGCTTTGGTTTTTGGGCTTTTATTAACAGGTATCAGTTTGGTCATAGGTGTGGTGGCAGGTGCAATCCAGGGCTATTTTGGTGGTAAGGTAGATTTGCTTTTTCAACGTTTTATGGAAATATGGTCAGGATTGCCAATAATCTTTTTGATGATTATCCTTAGCAGTTTTGTCACCCCCAATTTTTGGTGGCTGTTGTTGATGTTTTCCTTTTTTAAATGGATGATGATTGTTCCTGTCGTACGGGCAGAGTTTTTGCGGGCGAAAAATTATGATTATGTGCGGGCAGCAAAAGCTATGGGTGTTAGTAACGTTGCTATTATGTGGCGACACATTTTACCGAATGTTATTTCTATGCCGTTGACGGTGATTCCATTTGTTTTAACGACCTCTATTTCTTTATTGGCCACCCTAGACTTTTTAGGCTTTGGCTTGCCACCAGGGTCCCCTTCTTTAGGTGAAATATTAAATCAAGGAAAAAGTAATCTTTATGCCCCTTGGATCGGAATTTCAGGTTTTCTAAGTATTTCAATCTTACTAAGCATTCTTGTTTTTATTGGGGAGGGGGTGCGTGACGCCCTAAACCCAAAGAAGGGAGACATTGATTTACTATGACCAAACTTCTTTCTGTTAAAAATTTAAGCATAGGATTTAAGCAACAATCCCCCAAGTTAGTTGTTGATAACGTTAGCTTTGATGTCGAAAAAGGGCAAAATCTTGCTATTGTTGGAGAAAGTGGGGCTGGTAAGTCTTTAACGGCAATGTCTATTTTAAGGCTTTTGCAATATCCAGAAGCGTATCATCCAAGTGGAGAAATCATCTATAATGGAGAAGATGTTTTAAGAACCCCTGGGGCAAACTTGCGTGAATTGCGTGGGAACAGAATCAGTATGATTTTTCAAGAGCCCATGACATCCTTAAACCCAACAAAAACTGTCGAAAGCCATATCAAAGAAGTAATTGAAATTCACAGAGATAAAAGGCCTGGGGAAATTACAGAACTTTTAGAGCTGGTCAAATTAAAAAATCCGGAAGAAAAAAAGAAATCTTATCCACATGAACTATCTGGCGGTGAACGTCAACGGGTGATGATTGCCATGGCAATTGCCAATAAGCCAGATTTATTAATTGCGGATGAGCCCACCACAGCATTGGATGTGACGATCCAATCCCAGATATTTGATTTGTTAAAATCCCTGCAGGAAAAATTTGGAATGACACTGATTCTTATCAGTCATGACTTGCATTTGGTACGATCCATTGCCAAAGATGTGGTTGTAATGCGCAAAGGAAAAGTGGTTGAGCAGGGGAGTGTTAGTAATATATTTAAATCCCCAAAGAATGATTATACAAAAAAATTAATAAATTCCATTCCGGAAGGTCAAGCAAATCCCAAAACGATTATGAAAGATCTTGAAGTTATTCAAGCTCAAAATATTTCTGTGGATTATAAAAAGAAACGTAAAGGAATATGGCAGGCCCCTTATTTATATACAGCTGTAAAAAATGCAGATTTGGAACTTAAACAAGGTGAAACCCTTGGAATTGTTGGGGAAAGTGGATCAGGTAAATCAACATTGGCTTTTTCCTTAATGCGACTTTTGGACTGTACAGGCAAAATACTTTTTAAGGATGTTGATCTTAATACGTTGCGACAAAAAGATTTGGTTCCTTATCGCAAAGACATCCAGATTGTTTTTCAAGATCCGTATGGGTCCTTGAATCCGCGATTGACTGTCAAAGAAATTGTGGGAGAAGGTCTTCGTATCCATAATTTATCCCCAACCAAAGAAGATCAATTGCGTCGTATAAAACGTGCGTTGAAAGACGTTCAATTATCCGAAGATTACTTAGATCGTTATCCAGACAAGCTATCAGGTGGGGAACGACAACGGGTGGCAATTGCCCGGGCCTTGATTTTGAAACCGCGCCTTATTATTTTGGATGAGCCTACATCAGCATTGGATCTGACAGTTCAATCCCATATTCTAGGAATTTTGAAAAAACTGCAAAATCATTATCGTACTTCCTTTATTTTTATCAGTCATGATCTGCGTGTGGTTCGAACAATCAGCCATCGTGTTATGGTTATGAAAGAGGGTGTTATTGTTGAAAAAGGCCCAACGGAAGACATTTTTGAGGCGCCCCAAAACCCTTATACCAAAGCCCTCTTGTCCGCAGCTTTTTATGGGTGATGCAAAAGAAGACCTGATAAAAATTATACTTTATTTTAATGACGGTTTAACAAGGCAGGCTCTGAAAAAAACTTTATCTATGCCATGCCAACTTGGTGGCTGTGGATAGTTTTGTCAATTTTTAACCTAGATAAGGTTTGACCCCATTTTTGATCGTTTTCAGGCTCAAAAATAATATCAGGACTGGCATCAACTGTAAGCCAGTCACTTTCCATCATCTCTGCCTCTAACTGACCACCTGTCCAGCTTGCATATCCTAGTGTAATCAGCATATCAGAGGGCTTTTTATCCATACTTGCTTGGCTAAGAAAATCATGACAGGCGCTTATGTAAATGGAATCCCCGACGCGAACAGCCTTTTTAATTTCGTCTGTTGGGGAATGAATGACAAGTCCCATGTTTACATCAACGGGTCCTCCAAAATGAATAGGATATTTTGTTAATGCATCGGGTTTAGAAATATGAAAATCTTCATATAAATCATCAATATTTACATTCGGTGCAAGTTGATTAATTACAATCCCTACAGCCCCAAATTTGTCATGCCCCACCATATAAATTACAGACTGGGAAAAAATATCACTTTGTAATTTAGGTGCTGCAATTAACAATTTTCCTGTTAAACCATTGGGATCTGGAAGTTTCATTTTTTTCCTTATGTCAAAAATAAATAGGATCAAAGAATATGTGAAAAATGACAAATATTCAATATTAAAAGGGGGGTTAAGCCTTTAATAATTCATCATTCTCTAATTTTTTAATACGATCCCGCAGTTTTGCTGCTTCTTCAAATTCTAGATTGCTGGCTGCCTCGTGCATTTCTTTCGATAGTTTTTTAATTTCTTTTTGCAGTTCTTTTTTGGATAGGTTTCGGGCTTCTTTAATATCTATGGTTACGTGATCTTTTTCAAAAACACTGGCCAAAATATTATTTATATTTTTCTTAATTCCTTCGGGGGTAATGCCATTTGCTGCATTATATTTTTGTTGTCTTTCGCGTCGGCGATGGGTTTCTTCGATCGCTGCAGACATAGACTTTGTCATGTTGTCAGCATACAAAATGGCACGTCCATCAACATTACGTGCTGCGCGTCCAATTGTTTGAATTAAGGATGTTTTTGATCTTAGATACCCTTCTTTATCTGCATCCAAAATGGCAACCAGTCCACATTCTGGAATGTCCAAACCTTCACGCAAAAGGTTGATTCCAATTAAAACTTCAAAGTTTCCAAGGCGCAGATCCCTAATAATTTGAATGCGTTCAAGTGTATCAATATCAGAGTGTACATAGCGAACTTTCAACCCAGCCTCAGACATATATTCTGTTAAAGCCTCAGCCATTTTTTTTGTTAAAGTGGTAACAAGAACGCGTTCATTCTTTTTGGAACTTTCAACACATTCAGCAATCAAATCATCCACCTGGGTTTCTGTTGGCCGCACAATGCAAACTGGATCCAAAAGCCCTGTAGGTCGTACAACTTGTTCCGCAAATTCACCGTGGGTTTGTTCCAACTCCCAATTATTAGGTGTGGCTGATACAAAAACAGTCTTGGGGCGAAGTTCATCCCATTCTTCAAATTTTAGGGGGCGGTTATCTTTACAGGCTGGTAAGCGAAATCCAAAATCAGCAAGGTTGGTTTTTCTGGCACGATCGCCCTTATACATACCATGCAGCTGTGGAACACCAATGTGGCTTTCATCCACAAACAAAAGACTATCTTTAGGTAAATATTCAAATAGGGTAGGAGGCGGTGCACCAGGGCTTCTACCTGTTAAGTATCTTGAATAATTCTCAATGCCCGCACAACTGCCCGTGGCTTCCATCATTTCAAGATCAAAAGAAACACGTTCACGGATACGTTGGGCTTCAATCAATTTATTTTCGGCCTCAAATTCCTGAATACGGGTCTGTAAATCAACTTTAATTTTCTTAATGGCTTGGTTCAAGCTGGGGCGTGGGGTGACATAGTGACTGTTAGGATAAATTGTCACACTTTCTAGTTCTGTTGATTTTTTTCCTGTTAAAGGATCAATTTCATAGATACCTTCTATATCGTCATCAAACATATCCAAACGCCAGGCAAGGCTATCGCTGTGGGATGGAAATATTTCAACCAGATCACCGCGTACGCGAAATGTTCCCCGTTGGAAGTCCATATCATTACGGGTGTATTGTAACTCCACTAACTTTTTCAAAAGATTTTGCCGACTGATAGACTCACCTTTCTTTAAGGGCAGGGCCATGCTGCTGTAGACTTCGGCAGACCCAATACCATAAATGCAGGAAACACTTGCAACGATAATCGTATCTTTACGTTCAAATAAAGATCGTGTGGCAGAGTGACGCATACGATCCAATTGTTCGTTTATGCTGGCTTCTTTTTCAATAAATAAGTCGCGACGGGGGACGTAAGCTTCTGGTTGATAATAATCATAATAGGATACAAAATATTCAACTGCATTATCGGGAAAGAATTCTTTCATTTCAGAAAACAACTGTGCAGCCAAGGTTTTGTTTGGGGCCATAATCAGGGCAGGGCACTGCATTTCATTAATGGTATGGGCCATCGTAAATGTTTTACCAGATCCCGTCACCCCAAGTAAGACCTGGTTTCTTTGGTTTTCTTCAAGTCCAGAAACAAGTTGTTTTATGGCTTGGGGTTGATCACCAGCTGGTTTATAATCTGATTTAAGTTTGAATAATTGTTCTATCCGAACCACCATAAAATACCAACAACTGTACCACTTAGGCAGGAAGAAAGTGTTCCAACAACCAAAGCTTTAAAGCTTAAGGAAATAATTTCATTTCGTTGTTCTGGAACAATGCTACCAAATCCACCAATCATGATTCCTACGCTACTGATGTTGGCAAACCCACACAAGGCATATGTCATGATAATACGGCTGTGAACAGACATTTCGGAATCTGTTATTTTTGCAAGCTCTGTAAAAGCATAGAATTCATTCAAAATGGTTTTAATACCAAGTAAGGATCCCGCTGACATAGCATCTTCCCAAGGGACCCCCATTAACCAAGTTACGGGTGCCATAACAGCCCCAAGCATGCGTTGAAGGGTAATCGGTTCATTATTAAAATTGGGAAGGTTTCCAAGTATCATATTAACCAAAGTTACCAGAGCAACAAAAACAATTAACATGGCCAAAACATTGATGAACAGACGAATTCCATCTGTTGTTCCTCTGGAAATGGCATCCATAGAGCCTGAGAATTCATAAGGGGAATGCAATTTGCCTGATGTATGATCTTCGGTGTTTGGTACAACAATGCGAGATAAAGTTAAGGCTGCGGGGACACTGATAATGGATGCCGTTAAAATATGGACCATAGAATTGGGAACGGTTTGTTCAAGAACCAAGGCGTATAAGCCCATGATAGTTGCTGAAGTGGTCGCAAACCCCATACACATGATGGAAAATATTTCACTGCGGCTCATTTCTTTTAAATAAGGACGTACAAGCAAGGGGGCTTCGGTTTGACCTAAGAAAACTTGGGCCGCACTACATACCCCAAGGCCGCCACCAATACCCATTGATTTGCGCATTAACCAAGAAATTCCTTTAACCATCAAAGGTAAAATACGCCAGTGAAATAATAACATCGATAACGCACTGACCACGATAATCATTGGCAAGGCTTGAAAAGCAAAAACGAAAGTATTTCCTGTTGATTCAAAAGGTAAGTCAGCCCCTCCAATAAATCCAAATACAAATTTTGTTCCTTCCATGGTGGCATCTTTTAAAGCCATAACCCCTTTGGCAACTAAGCCAAAAGTTTTTTGTACGAAGGGAACATGCATAATAACTGCAGCAAAAGCAAACTGAACCATTAAACCAATAATAACCTGGAAAGAATGAACATTTTTTCGATTTTCACTGATGATCCAACAAAAAACAATAAAAAATAAAATACCGAAACTTGCTTGGAAAAGATTTTGTGTCATAGGTTTGCCTAACTAAAAAATTCAATGTATGTTAATTTTGTTAACTGATAGAATTATATGAATTTAAATTGTAGTCAACATTTAGAATTAAAAAAATGACCTTTGAAATAATTGCCATCCTTTCTGTATCTTTAATTTCTGCGACAGCTTTGTTTGTGTCATTGCGCCGTAAATCAGCCCCTGCAGGCAATTCAGAAGAACTTCAAGCGCGAATTATTGCAGAAGAAAAAGCCCGACGTGTTCCAGAACTTGAATCCAAAATTGTTGACTTACAAAATCGCTTAATGGACGTTCAAAATAGAAATGTTGGTCTGGAAACAACTTTGGAAAAAGAGCGCCAAAACATGCAAGAAAAACTTCAAACTTTGAAAGAAGCTGAAGAAAACTTGCGGCATGCTTTTCGATCTTTATCATCAGAAGCTTTGCAAAATAATAACAAGGCATTTCTGGATTTGGCCAAGTCTACATTGGAGAAATTTCAAGAGGGGGCTAAAACTGATTTAGCATCTCGCCAAAAAGCTATTAATGATCTGATGAACCCAGTTAAGGATGCGCTTGGGTCTGTTGATAAAAAGATTAATGAGTTGGAAAAAACACGCGTGGGTGCCTATGAAAACTTGAAAGAACAAGTGGGAAATTTAATTCAAACACAAAAGGAATTACGATCTGAAACTCATAACTTAGTCAATGCTTTGAGGGCCCCAACTGTTCGAGGACGTTGGGGTGAAATGCAGTTAAAACGCGTGGTTGAAATGGCCGGAATGGTATCACACTGTGATTTCACAGAGCAAACGTCGACAAATACAGAAGATGGGCGCTTAAGGCCAGATATGATTGTACGCCTTCCTGGCAACAAGAATATTATTGTGGATGCTAAGGCTCCATTGGCCGCGTATTTAGAGGCCTTAGAGGCCAAGGATGCTGCAACAAAAACATTAAAGTTAAAAGCGCATGCCCGGCAAGTCCGCCAACATATTATGGCATTGGGGGCTAAAGCTTACTGGAATAACTTTAGTCCATCTCCTGAATTTGTTGTGTTGTTTTTACCTGGTGAAACATTCTTTAGTGCAGCACTGGAACAAGATCCAGAATTAATTGAATTAGGGGCAGATCAAAAAGTTATTTTGGCCACACCTACAACGTTAATTGCATTGTTACGCGCAGTTTCTTATGGATGGCGCCAGGAACAATTGGCTGCCAATGCCAAAGACATTAGTGAATTGGGTAAAGAGCTTCATAAACGTATTGCGGATTTGGGCGGGCATTTTCAGAAACTGGGTAAACATCTTGGAAATGCAGTGGATTCATATAATCAGGCTGTAGGGACAGTTGAACGCAGGGTGATGGTAACAGCCCGTAAATTCAAAGAACTTGGGGCCGTTCCTTCCAAACAAGATATTGAAGATCTTGAGCCAATCGATAAAAACCCCCGAAGTCTATCAAGTCTGGCTACTCCAGAAAATGAAAAAGACAAAGATTAAATAAAATTTTAAGTAATGAGGTAAGAGATGCGCTTAAATAATATTAGACCACTGGGTCTATGGTATGGTTTATTTATAATTTTTCCTATTTTTTCTTGTGACACAAAAGCAGCAGCGATGGATGAAATTGCTGAAGTTTTTTCAACACAGTGGCGTGTAGCAACCTTTAAGGGACACTTATCTGAATGGGATAAACGTGAGCTAGACGTAGCAAAATCTTTGACAAGAGATGGGGAAAAGGTACAGGTTATAATCAATATATATACTGGTGCTATAAAAAAGGACTTTATAGCAGGGCTTAATCGTGACCTTTTTCCTAGGCTTGTTTCAAGAGAAGGTGACAAGCCCTGTCATCCGATTTTTAGAATTATTAATAATTTTGATGAAGTGCCAGATAAAAGTGTGGGAATGGGAAGCCTTGGAATAAATATTAAAGAACTTCTTGGTTTTTTTAACTGGCTTAAAAACTATGTTCGCCCAAATCTTTCACCCTCCCCAAGATTTAGGTGCAAAATTGAACATAACTTTGACCATAAAAGTACATATAAAGATAGTGGCGTCATTAATGAATACTTTCTTTCTCTATTAACGGGTATTGATGCCTCTTTGATGGAAGAAGATGGATGGGATGGAGATTACTAAAGGCCCTGGACAGCAATGAACTAGAAGTTTATTATTAATTTATGAATACAAAACATAGAAAACCAATAAAATTTCGAGATAAATTTGCCTATAAACTTGTAAGGTTTATGCGGCTTTTTGCCGATTCTTTTTTCAAAAAACGCTATGGTCATCGGGCTGTTGTTCTTGAAACAGTTGCGGCTGTCCCTGGCATGGTTGGGGCAGGGCTGATTCACTTTAAATGTTTACGCCGTATTCAGGATGATAAGGGCTGGATTCGCGAATTACTGGATGAAGCTGATAATGAACGTATGCACTTAATGACATTTATAAAGGTAGCGCAACCTTCACGAATGGAACGCCTTTTAATTTTTGTCGCACAGTTCTTTTTTATTATATTTTACTTTTTTATGTATGCTATTTCTCCTAAAACTGCTCATCGTTTTGTTGGGTATTTAGAGGAAGAGGCGGTTCATAGCTATACAGAATACCTAAAAGAAATTGATTCAGGTAAATTAAAAAATACTCCAGCCCCAGAAATTGCCATTAAATATTGGAAGCTTAAAAAGAATGCAACATTGCGGGATGTTGTTCTGGTTGTTCGGGATGACGAAGCCCACCACAGGGACACCAACCATAAATTTTCTGATAGTTTGTAAGAATTGGTGCCCCCTACGGGACTCGAACCCGTGTTCCCGCCTTGAGAAGGCGGTGTCCTAGGCCACTAGACGAAGGGGACCTTAAGAAATATTATTCATTTAAAATAAAGATACTGGTCTAAAAGTCAATAGAGACTTATGATCCAGTTGTTTTTACTGATATCCCTGTTCTATCTTTACGGGCCAATAGGCTGTATACAGCAGGAATAACAAATAATGTAAACATAGTACCAATTGTCATTCCCCCAACAATAACCCAACCAATTTGACTTCGGCTAACGGCACCAGCCCCGCTTGCAACAACCAAAGGAATTGCCCCCAGAACCATCGCACCTGTTGTCATAAGAATTGGACGTAGGCGTAGCATGGTTGCGCGGATTGCAGCATTAACACGTGATATCTTTGGGTTTTCATCACGAATAACATTGGCAAACTCAACAATCAAGATACCATGCTTGGTAATCAACCCAATCAGGGTCACCAACCCAATTTGACTATAAATACTTAAAGAATGCCCTGTAATCCATAATGTGATTAACGCCCCAGACAAAGACATGGGAACAGAAAACATGATAATAAGGGGGTCAATAAAGCTTTCAAATTGCGCGGCCATAATTAAGTAAATAAAGATTAGGGCTAGACCAAAAATTAAGTAAATTGTGTACTGGGCTTCCATATATTGTTTTGTTTCCCCAGAAAATTCTGTGCGAATTGTTTCAGGAAGAACTTCTGCCGCCACTTTCTGGAATACTTCAATAACCTCACCCATACTTAGGTTTTTTGCAGGCTCACCACTTAAAGTAACGGATTTTAACTGGTTATAGTGGTTGATACGGGCAGGAATACGTTCTTGACTAAGCTCCACAACAGAAGAGATAGGAATCATAGTTTCTTTATTGTTGCTCCCCCGAATGTACATATTACTTAGATCATTTGGCGATCTTTTTTTATCTTCACGAACTGACATAACAACATCATACTGTTCAGAATCCCTTTTGTAATCAGTCACACGACGCCCACTGATAAAGGTATCAAAAGCTTCGGCAATTGATGAAACGTCAATACCCATAAGGGCGGCTTTGTCACGTTTAATATTCACAACATATTCTTGAATTGCTTCTTCTTTGTCAGTAAAAAGATAAGGAATGGCACGGGCTCTGCTTAAAGCACTTTGAAGAATAGAAGAGGCGGATTCCAGTTCAGATTGTGATTTTGTTGTTTGTAAAACGAACTGCATAGATTCGTCAGATCCCCCACCTGAGGATATAATTGTGCGTCCTGGCGAAGCAGATGCCTGAACACCTGTAACATTTCGTATTTTAGGCTTCACTTCTTTAATAATTTCTTTACTGCTACGCTTTCTATCTTTCCAAGGTTTTAGAATATTCATAATCATAGGCGTAGGAGGAGCCACAATAGAAAGCTGGCTTTCAACTTCTGGCACTTCAGACATGATCTGGGCAATTTCTTGCATATATTTTTTTGTAAACTCGATTGTTGCACCTTGTGGAAGTATCGCATTGTTATTGATAACCCCAAGATCTTCATCAGGCGCTAACTCACTTGGCAGAACTTTAAAACCTATAAAGCTTCCAAATAAAAACAATCCAAAAGCCCCAGATAAAATAATTTTGCGGAATTTCATGGCTTTAATAAGCTTAGCGTTATACCAAACTTCAAATTCACCGTAATAGTAATTAAAGTCTAATTTTTTGGCGGCATGCTTAATTGCAGACCAGGCATCATGATATTCAGTAGGCAGGTTCTTGGTCTTGCTTTTAATTTTTTCAGTTAATTTCCCAGGTTTTTTATTTTTGTCATGCCCTTTTAACATTCTGGAACACATCATGGGTGTCAGTGTTAAGGCAACGAATCCTGAAATAATGACAGATCCAGCCAAAGTCAAAGCAAATTCGGTGAAAAGCTTACCAATAGTACCTGTTGATAAGGAAATTGGGGCATAAACAGCTGCTAAAGTAAGAGTCATGGCAATAATGGCAAAGCTGATTTCTTGGCTACCTTTTAAAGCAGCTTTCATAGGCGATAGTCCATTTTCAATGTACCTATGAATATTCTCCATCATAACAATGGCATCATCAACCACAAGGCCAATCGCCAATACAATGGCTAAAAGTGTTAACATGTTTAGCGTAAAGCCAAAGGCATAAAGCAAAGTAAACGTTGCAATAATTGATACAGGAATGGTAACCAGTGGAATAAGGGCGGCGCGGAAAGACCACAAAAATATAATAATAATAAAGAAAACACAGACAATGGCTTCAAAAAATGTCTTGTAAACTTCGTCAATGGACTGTTTGATTGGAATACTTTTATCAACAGCAAGGGCAAGATCCATTCCCTTAGGAAGGTTTCTTTTCATTTCTGGCAAAAGTTTCTTGGCTTGGTCAGATACTTCCAATGGGTTTGAAATAGATTTCTTAATCAAACCTATTGCAATTGCAGGCTTACCATTATAAAAAGCAGCATTTTTTTCCACACCTGGGGAAAACTCTGCCCGGCCAATATCTTTAAGTTTAATCAGATAATCTTTTTCTTTTGCAATAATAACATTATTGAATTCTTCAGGGCTTTTTAGCGTTGCTGAAGTGGTTACCATGTATTCACGGTCAGTACCTTTTAACTGTCCTGCTGGTTTATGAATATTTTGTTGTTTAAGGGCTGTTGAGATATCCTGTGTTGTTACACGGTAAGCAGCCATTTTCACAGGGTCAAGCCAGATATGCATCATATGTCCTTGAGATCCAAACAGATCAACTGCTGCAACCCCACCAATGGCTTCAAAATCACTTTCTAGGTAATGATGAGCATAGTCATAAAGCTCTGCCGTAGAATAGCTGTCATTACCACTGTATAGTGCAACATATAAAATGGGAATGGCATCTGCGTCTGATTTCTTGATCACTGAATCTTTTGCACCATCAGGTAATTTTACTTTAATTTTTGAAATACGATCACGAATATCGCTGGCTGCAGCATCAATATCACGGTCAGGCTTGAAGTAAATGTTAACACGGCTTGATTCCCCTTCACTGACAGACGTCATAAAGTCAATACCTTCGATTCCGGCCAAAGCAGATTCTATGATTTTTGTGACACGTGTTTCGATAATCTGCGGACTAGCGCCTTCATAAGCTGTGGTAACACTGATAATAGGTTTGTCTACACGCGGATACTGACGCAAAGATAAATAAGTATAGGACACAACCCCAACAATTATTAGGATTAGTGTCATCACTGTTGCGAGAACTGGTCTGTTAATACAAATTACAGGAAGTTTCACAGTATTTACCTTTGCTGTAGTGTTGCGGGTGGAACGACATAAACAGGGTAATTGTGTTGAATTTTCATCTGCCCTGCATGAATAACTTTTTGACCTGCCGTTAGGCCTTTAAGAATTTCAACATGATCACCATTTCTTTCCCCAGTTTTAACGCCACGTTGTTTTGCAATACCATTATCAATTACATACACATATTCTTGGTTTCCAAGGGATTCTACTGCAGATTCTTTAACGGTAATAACATTTTCATGCGTTTCAGTTTTGATTCTGACATTGGCGAACAACCCAGGTCTAAGCTCATTATCCAGGTTTTCAAAGCTGGCTCTGATACGGATACTGTGTCCTAAAGGATCTACAACTGTGTCAATTGATTCTATTTCAGCTTCAAATAAGTTTTCTTCAAATCCTTCGATTTCTAAACTTACAATATCACCAATTTTAACTTTTGTTAAAAGACGTTCAGGTATACGAAAATCAACTTTAATAGGGCTTGTATCGTCAAGGGTAATTAAATCTTCCCCAATTTTAAGATATTGACCAAGATTGATATCAATCATTCCAAGAAACCCTTCAAAAGGAGATATAATTATTGTTTTTTCAAGCTGACTTTTTGCTTTTTCAACTTCAGCTTCGGCTACCAACATGCTTGCATAAGCTTCTTCACGGTCTGTTTTTTTACCGGCCCCACGTTTTTGAAGAAGTTTTGCACGTTCATGTTTTGCTGTTGCCAATTTTAATTTAGCTTCGGCATCTTTAAGCTGTGCGACATAAGCCCTGTCATTAAGCTGGACAAGAACATCCCTTTTTTTGACAAATTGCCCACTTTTTACAAATATTTCTTCTATTTTTCCATCAATTTCCGGTTTGATGGTAATTGTTTGATTGGATCTTAATGTTCCAACAGTGTTTATGAATTGTTCAAAAGTGGTTTCTTTGGCAACTTCTGCCTCTACAGCAACTTCTGGCATAGCTGTTTGTGTGTTAAACATAGAAGCAATGAAAAAGGTATACGAAATCCAAGAAATCAAACTAAGAATAATAATTAGTTGAACGGCAATGGTGAAATGCAACCAGCCTTTTGGATGGGTTGTAACATGTTTAAAGCATTCTTTTAACTTTTTTACAGTCCACTTAGTAGTCTTTTTTCTTTTATCAGAAAAAATATCTATATATTTGTAAAAATTATCCCTCATGTATCCTTAACCATTTTTCTAATTGTATATCATTTTATCTGGTAGCTATAGCCCCAATTTTCAAGAAACAATGTTAATTTTTTTTAGTTTTAGGGCTTGCCTCTTCTTGGCTTTGTTGTTGTCGATACATTTCTACAAAATCGACTGGGTTCAACATTAAAGGCGGAACACCCCCATCCCGGGTTGTTTCGGCAATGATATTTCGGGCAAAGGGAAATAACAGGCGCGGACATTCTATTAAAACAAGTGGCTTTAGGGAATCTTGTGGAATTTCTTCTGCAATGCCAAATATTCCAGCGTAAGATAATTCAACAATAAAAACTTCCATTTTTTCTAAGGATGCTTTTGCTTGGATATTCAATGTAACTTCAAAGTCATTTTTTTCCAAAGATTTTGCTTCAACATGAACATTGACATTAATATTTGGGGACTGTGCAGAGTTTTCTGTTAATAATTTAATGATATTGGGGTTTTCAAACGATAAGTCCTTTGTGTACTGTGCCTTTATTACAATTGGATTGCTGGGCATTGATTCAGAAAATTCTGCTTTTGTTTCTTGTTTTTTATCTTTTGCCATTGAAAACTCCTTTAATATTTATTTTTAAACAAAAATCCGATATTGTTGCACTTTATAATACGTAAATTTAATATCGCCAATAAAATCTTTAAACACTTAATGAGTTTTATCACAATGACAGCCCAAGATACAAATACAAAATCTGAAATAAAAATAGAAAAATTAACACCTATGTTGCAACAGTATTTTGAAATCAAGCAGCAATATCCTGATTGTTTATTGTTTTATAGACTTGGTGACTTTTATGAACTTTTCTTTGAAGATGCGGTTAAAGCATCAAAAATATTGGAAATAACCCTAACAAAACGGAGTAAAAAAGACGGGGATGACATTCCCATGTGTGGTGTTCCTTTTCATTCAAGTGATCCTTACATTTCTAGATTAATAAGAGAAGGCTTTAAAGTTGCTGTGTGTGAGCAAGTGGAAGAAGCCTCTGAAGCAAAAAAAAGAGGGGCAAAATCAGTTGTTAAACGGGATGTTGTTAGGGTTATAACACCAGGCACACTAACAGAAGATACGTTATTAGAGGCACGTCAAAATAATTTTTTATCAACTATTGCAGAAAACAAAGGAATCTATGGAATTGCTTCAATAGATATATCAACAGGCGACTTTATAATTGAAAATTGTTCATTGGCCCAGCTTGACGGAGCCCTTGCAAAACTGGATCCCAAAGAAATATTAATCCCTCAAAAACTTACCGAAGTTTCTGAAGTATATGAATGCTTAAAAGAATGGAAAGACCGTCTAACAATACAACCTGATAGCCGTTTTAATTTAAAAAATTCGGAAAAAAGATTGCTAGAGGCTTTTAATGTATCAACTTTAGAAGGATTTGGAAATTTTGGTGCAGTTGAAATATCTGCAGCAGGGGCACTGTCTGAGTATATATTTCTAACACAAAAAGGAAAATATCCTCATTTACACCCTCCAAAACGTCAAACAGAAAATAATTTTCTGCAAATTGATGCATCAACCCGACGAAATTTAGAACTTTCATGTACTTTGTCAGGGCAGCGAAAAGGTAGTTTGTTAAATACAATTGATCATACAATAACGTCTGCAGGGGGACGTTTGCTGGCATATCGTCTGGCAATGCCCATAACAAACATTCAAATTATTGACCAAAGGCTTGATGCTGTTGAATGGGCAATAAACAGTAATTTAAGCGATTTTATTTGCAAGGAAATGAAAAACTTACCTGATATTGAACGTGTTCTTTCGCGTTTAAGTTTTGGCCGTGGAGGACCACGAGATCTTGCAAATATACGTGATGGCCTTTTGATATCCGCAAATGTATATCGTCTTTTTAACGGAAAGAAAATACCAGCCATTTTCGAAAAAAAGATATCCGTCTTAGATAAATATGAATTATTTGCCAAACGTCTTGAAACAATGCTTGCTGAAGACATGCCTTTGTTTGCAAGGGATGGGGGGTTCGTTGCCCCCAGTTATTTGCCAGAACTTGATGAATTGCGTCAGTTAAAAAATGAGGGTAAACAAACGATAGCCGCCATGCAAATGGCTATGGCTCGGGACACCGGCATCCCGTCTTTAAAAATAAAACATAATAATGTTTTGGGGTATTATATTGAAGTTACGAATACCCATAAAAACAAAGTGCCGGAACACTTTATCCATCGCCAAACCTTGGCAAGTAATTTACGTTTTACAACGGTTGAATTAAGTGAATTAGAACAGAAAATTGCAACAGCAGGGGAAAAAGCAGTTTCAATTGAACTTAAGGTTTTTGACGATATTGTTAAAGAAATATTGCAATATCAAACGGATTTTTCTGGTATTGCAGGTATTTTGGCTGAAATAGATTTAACTTTTGCCTTGGCCCATCTTGCAGAAAATCAGGGGTTTTGCCGGCCAAAAATAGATACAAGTTTAAAAATGGACATTGTTGAAGGAAGGCACCCTGTAGTTGAAAAAACTTTGAAATCAAATGATAGTCAAACTTTTACACCCAATGATTGTGAATTGGATGAAAATAACAGGGTTTGGTTGTTAACAGGGCCCAACATGGCCGGTAAAAGTACTTTTTTGCGTCAAAATGCATTGATTGTTATCATGGCCCAAATGGGAAGTTTTGTTCCTGCCAAAAAAGCCCACATTGGAATTGTTGACCGTGTTTTTAGTCGGGTAGGGGCATCAGATGATTTGGCACGGGGGCGATCAACTTTTATGGTTGAAATGGTTGAAACCTCAGCAATTTTAAATCAATCAACCCAAAGATCATTTGTGATCTTAGACGAAATAGGGCGTGGTACCTCAACCTACGACGGGGTTTCTTTGGCATGGGCAACTGTAGAGCATCTTCATAACTTATCAAGGTGTCGTACCTTATTTGCAACCCATTATCATGAGCTTTCTTCTTTAGAAAAGACATTGCCTGCAGTAATATGCTATTCTATGAGTATAAAAGAGTGGGAAAATAAAATTATATTTTTACACAAAGTTATTAAGGGTGCAGCCGATCGTTCCTATGGGATTCATGTTGCTGAGTTAGCTGGAATTCCTGCTCCTGTCATTAAAAGGGCATGGCAAATTTTAGAAAAATTGGAAAAATCTGGACAAAAAGTTAAGCTACATGATTTATCAGAAGATTTACCATTGCTTAAAATGGCCAGATCAGAAAAATTACCAACTGAATCTAGTAAGCTTGAAAAAGAAATTAAAGGCCTGAACCCTGATACAATGAACCCGCGTGAGGCCCTAGATTATCTTTACAAATTAAAAGGATTAATTTCTGAATGATTTCATTACCCGGTTCCACATATCTGCACGCACAAGCTGCGGGCTGGATTATTTTATGTCGCACAGCCTTTATTGGAATGATGGCTCTGGTTAAGTTTTTACCTTACCAAACGTTGCAGGTTAACTTATGCCGCAGCTGTATAAATATGGTTATTGTTCTTTTGATTTTAGGGTATCAACGCAAGCTTTATTTTAAAAGTAAACAACCTAAATTACAGCTGGCACGGGTATTATGTGGGGCATTTGGCATGATGTGCTATTACTATGCATTTCGTAACTTAGATATGGCCAAAGCAAGTACTTTATTGTTTGCCCAAGCTTTGATGCTTCCTGTTTTTGCCATGATTTTTTTGCATGAAAAAAGTGGATGGCGGCGTATTTTGGCCGTAATTATTGGATATATTGGGATATGGGTTGCCTTGGACCCTGTATATGAACAGTTTACTTATGCGGAAGGAATTGCATTACTTGCTGCTGCTTTAGGGGCTGGTGCAATGGTATCAGGTAAAAAATTAACAGCTACGGATGATACCTTGCTTCTTATGTTTTATTCAGGTCTTACCACGGTTTTGCTTTTGGGGCCTTTATTTGCCTTTGATATTTCTTTATTTGGTTTGATTGAGGAAGTTCACTGGGAAACAATGATTTTAGGAGATTGGAAATACATACTTTTTATAGTTGGATGTTCTTTGACCGCACAATATAGCTATATTCGTGCCTACAAAATTGGGGATATTGGATTTCTTGCACCCTTTGAATATTTGAAATTTATCCTATCGCTGGTAATTGGATACCTGTTTTTTTCAGAAATGCCAGAATTTACAACTTATATTGGGGCAGCCATTGTTGTCAGTAGCACCCTTTATCTTACAAAACGTGAAATCAAGAAAAACCCACAATATAATTACAGGCCAAATTAATGAGTATTCAAATTTACCAAATACCTGCTTTAAGTGATAACTATATATACATTCTACATGCAGAAGAAAGAACGGCAATCATTGACCCCTCTGAATCAAAAAATGCCATCTCTTTCTTGCAACAACATGATTGGCAGTTGGAATATATACTAAATACGCACCACCACTTTGACCATGTCGGCGGAAATGAAGAAATAAAACAACATAAGCAATGTTTGATTTATGCAAGTGAATATGACCAAGAACGTATTCCTGGATGTGACAAAGGCCTGAAAGAAGGTGACGTCATTAATCTAGGTCATCATAAAATTGAAGTAATTAATATACCAGGGCACACAAAAGGCCATATTGCTTATTATCTTCCAGAAGATGCTGTTCTTTTTTGCGGGGACACATTGTTTTCAATGGGCTGTGGCCGCGTGTTTGAGGGCACAATGGAACAGCTTTATAATTCTTTGCAAAAAATAAAAATGCTGCCAGATGATACGTCCATTTACTGTGCACATGAATATACGGTTAAGAATATTGAATTTGCTTTGACTTTGGATCAAAAAAACAAAGACCTTCAAGAAAAATTAACAGAAACCAAGGCAAAAAGATCTGCTGGAAAATCAACTGTGCCTAGTTTTTTGGGGGACGAAAAAAAATACAATCCATTTTTGAAAGCCAAATCATTGGAAGAATTTAAAGAAATCCGACTTAAAAAAGATGTGTTTTAGTTAATATTATTTTTTTAAAAATGGGAAATATTAAATTATTTAAGGATAGAGAAGATGAAGAAAATATATTTATTAACGTTTGCTGGTTTTCTAGCAATATCACCACAGGCTTCTTTTGAAGCTGCCGCTGCTGCAACATCTGTTGTAGTGTCTGAAGATGTGGATGCAGGTACTGTTATGTCAAGAATTGTCAGACAGCATGTAGTGATGCAACGTGCTTTTCTAGAAGGAAAAACTCCGGAAGAATCTGATTTTTCAGCTGCAGGCATTGTATTGTCTGATACATGGGAACTTTTAAATGACAATAAAGAAAAAATTGCAGGTATTGGAGATAAGTATACATCATGGGTTGTTAGTATTTCTCCAGAAGGTGCAGATTATTTAACTTTAGCAATTACTAGAAGAACTTTGATGGTTATTTCTGAATTATCTTCTTTTGAAAAAATGCAAGAAGTTGTAGAAAAAACAAAACATCTCCTTTCAGGCCATAGCTTAAACGTATCTGAAGCAGTTGCGTGGGAATTATTTAAAACCCACGAGGATGAACGTGATGAAATAATTGCCCAAACTTTTAAATTAATGTCTCCAGAAAATCAAGGTGATACCATATCTATTCTTGTGTCAGGGATTAGAGAATTAGGGAGTGATAGAGAATCTATTGTTAATAAAATTCAAGAGAACCGTGATGATTCAGAATTTGAAACATCAACAATACAATTATTAAGAAAATTCTCTGGTATTTAATAGCTATTAATAGAAGATGTCAATAATATGATTTTAGTATTATAGATCTCATTAAACAGCATCCACGATCTGTTATTGACTGGTAATAAAAACTTTGATGATTTTTATTTTTTCTAAACCCAACAGATATACAGACCAATGCTGTAAAATTTTCTTTAGAGTAATCTGTTTTGTGGAAATTAAATTTCAAAACTTAAGTTATAGGGTTTTAGAGCGTTTTTTATGCTGTCTATCAAATCCCTTAAGCCAGGTTTAGTTGTGCTTTCAGCCCGTGCGATGATGCAGTTTTCTGTATTAGATGCCCGTAACAACCACCAACCGTAGTCTGTTTGCACGCGAACACCATCAATAGTCGTGACATCTGCATTCTTAAAATTCATAACATTTTTTTTAATGGCTTCAATTGTGCTGAATTTAATGGACTCGTCACACTCAATACGTATTTCAGGCGTTGTAAATGTTTTTGGTAGCGCATTAACAAGCTCTGAAAAACTGTATTTTTTCTCTGATAAAATATTTAATAATTTTATAGATGCATAAATGGCATCGTCATATCCATGGTTATCTTTGAAGAAAATGTGTCCACTTAATTCCCCGGCTAAAGGACAATCATATTCTTTCATGGCTGCTTTGATATTCGAATGCCCTGTAGGAAGTAACATAGGTTTTCCGCCCATTTTAATGATTTGATCAATAAAAACCTGGGAAGATTTAATGTCCCCTATGATGGGGGCGCCGGGTGTTTTTATTAAAATTTCATGGGCATAAAATATAAGGAGTAGATCCCCTAAAACTTGTTCACCTTTATTAGTCACAGCACAGATACGATCACCGTCTCCATCAAAGGCAATACCCACATCAGCCTTATGATTTTTAATGGATTCAATTAACTGACTTAGATTTTCTAATTTAGTTGGGTCCGGGGCATGGTTTGGAAATGTCCCATCAACTTCTGCGTTTAAAAGAACATGCTTGCCAGGTAATTTACTGACAAGATCAGGCATAACAGCGCCTGCAGCACCATTCGCAATATCCCAAACGATCTTTATATCATCTTTAAAAGTTACTTCTTTTTGCATTTTTTTAATAAAGGGAGTAACAGCATCATATGTTTTAACTTCACCTTTTTCTGGGGAAGTTGGAAGGTTTTTAACCATTTCTGGGAAGGCTTCAATATCTTTACCCCATACGGGTCGGTCATATAAAGCCATTTTCATCCCATTATAATGTCCAGGATTGTGGGATCCTGTGATCATAATGCCACCGCCAGTTTTTAAATCTTTTATTGTTGAATATAAAACAGGGGTAGGGACCAATCCAACTTTAATGACATTAATGCCAGAATCACAAAGCCCTTTTATGATAACTTCTTCCATTGCAGGCGAACTTATGCGGCCATCGTACCCAACAGCAATTGTTGTTGATTTAGTTTCTTTTACAAACTCAGCAAAACAACGTGCTATATAATAGCCATCATTGAGGGTTAAATCTTTATCAAAAACACCTCTAATATCATATTTACGCAGAATAACCGGGTTGAATGAATGTGTCATATTATTTGATAATTTTTCGCCCCAAAGAAACGTACTGAATTTTGGCCTCTTGCATTTCTTTTAAGGTATATATGTTTCTTAAATCAATTATTAAGGGATTTTTTGCTATTTTTTTATAAAGGTCTTTATCAATAGATCTAAATTCGTTCCATTCAGTTAAAATAACAGTGCAGTCAGTGTTTTTAACTGCATCATAAACATTTTTTTGCCAATCAATGTCATTAAAATATTCGCTGGCTGCCTTCATGCCAACGGGATCGTAAGCTTTGATGACTGCCCCGTTTTGTTGTAATATTGGTATAATATCAAGGCTTGGACTATCGCGCATATCATCAGTATCTGGCTTGAATGTCACCCCCAAAATTCCAATTGTTTTTCCGGCTATATCTCCACCACAAGCCTCAATTATTTTATGGCCCATACGTTTTTTTCGTTGATCATTTGATTCAATAACAGCTTCAATAATTGTTGTGGGGCATTTGTATTTTTGCGCAGTTTTTGCCAATGCCAAAGTATCTTTTGGAAAACAAGACCCACCATATCCAGGGCCTGTATGTAAGAATTTTTTTCCAATACGGCCGTCCAGGCCAATACCTGTTGCAACGTCTTGGATATCTGCTCCACATTTTTCACATAAGTCTGCCATTTGATTTATAAATGCTACTTTTGTTGCTAGGAAACTATTTGATGCATATTTTATAAGTTCAGAAGATTCAGGAGTTGTAAAAATAATCGGGGTTTCCAGTAGGAACAAAGGACGATAAAGTTTTTTCATCACTTCCTTCGCTTTTTCGCTTCGTGCCCCTACAACAACACGATCTGGGCGCATAAAATCTTCAACAGCAGAACCTTCCCTTAAAAACTCAGGATTTGAAACGACATCAAATTCTGCTTTTGGATTTGCTTTTTTTATAAGGCTTTCAATTTTTTTTGCTGTGTCTACTGGGACAGTGGATTTTGTTACAACGACTGTATACCCGTTCATTGATTTTGCAATTTCTTCAGCTGCAGCAAAAACATAGGTAAGGTCAGCATGCCCATCTTCTTCACGCGTGGGGGTTCCGACAGCAATAAACACAATGTCTGACTCTTTAACTGCTGGCGCAAGTTCTGTTGTGAATTTTAAGCGATTTGCTTTAACATTTTTTTCAATTAATGATTCTAATCCAGGCTCGTAAATTGGGATTTTTCCTTTGTTCAAAAGATCAATTTTATCTTTGATCTTATCAACACATGTTACATCAAATCCAAATTCTGAAAAACAAGTTCCTGTGACAAGTCCCACATAACCTGTTCCAATCATAGATACTTTCATTAATTAACCCTTTATTTGCTGGCTTATGTCTAAAATAATATTTTTTACATTTTCATGCATGTCTTCTCGGTCTAGGGCAAAGTTGATTATGGCTTCTAAAAATCCGCGACGGGAACCACAATCAAAACGTTTTCCTTCAAATTTGTGTCCATAAAATGGAACTGTACCAATTAATTTTTGCATTGCATCCGTTAATTGAATTTCACCCCCAGTACCTGAATTTTTCTGTTCTAAAACGTTGAATATTTCAGGGGTTAATATGTAGCGCCCTATAATGGCGTGATCAGATGGCGCATCTTTGGGGGAAGGTTTTTCAACTAAAGATTTTGCTTTAATTGTTTTGTCATCTTCTGATGCACAGTCAACGATCCCATATTGATTTGTTTGATCTTTTGGAACGCGCATTACAGCAGCCATATTTCCTTCAGTATAATGGCTTATCATTTGTTTCAAACAAGGTGTTTTTGAAAGAATCATGTCATCGGCCAGAAGTACAGCAAAAGGTTCATTCCCGATTAAATTTCTTGCACACCAAATGGCATGTCCCAAACCTAAAGGTTCTTGCTGGCGTGTATAAACAACCTTACCTGGATCTAAGACAACATCATTCACCCTTTTAAGGTCAGCTGCTTTTCCGCGGCTTTTAAGGGTGTGGTTTAATTCAAACGAATAATCAAAAAAATCTTCAATTGATGTTTTTCCACGACCTGTCACAAAAATAAATTCTTCTATGCCGGATGCTTTGGCCTCTTCAACGGCATACTGAATTAAAGGGCGATCAATAACAGTCAACATTTCTTTGGGCATAGACTTTGTGGCTGGCAAAAAACGTGTGCCGAGTCCCGCAACTGGGAATACTGCTTTTTTGATTTTAACTGTCACAAAAAGTCCTCTGAGTCATAATTTTGATATCAAGAAACCATTATTTGAATGCTTCTGCAACCTTTTTCTGTAAGGGTGGCAGGTTTATTGTATTCATTAAATCGCGTAATTCTTGGCGGGCTGCAACATGGGATAATTGCATAGGTCGGCCAACATCTGTAAGATCTAACAGTGTTAGCCCCTGTAAAAATAATTCTCTGAATATAACACGTTCACTAAACCCTGGGACTAGACGGAATGCAAGGCGTTTTGACATCTGGCTTAAAACGGTTTCCATGCGTTGTTTGTTGTGCGCATGGATGCTTGATAAACGGTTTCTTAAAACAATCCAGTCAATGGAACCACGATCACGCATAGCACGGTGTTTTTTTTGTTCCCAAACCCAATCTGCATAAATACTGGGGCGTTCCATTTCCATGGAATCTGATTTTAAATGAACCAAAACATCCAAATCGATAAAACTATCGTTAAGGGGGGTAATAAGTGTATCAGCGTAAGAATGTGCCAGCCTTGATAAAAATAGATCATGCCCAGGCGTATCAATCACAATAAAATCTTTACTGCCTAAATCTTGATAGGTTTTTTCAAAATTAGCTTTGTCCTGATCTTCCGCTGTTTTTGTGGAATCTTCAGTAGAACGCGTTAGCCTGTAATGTTGTGGCAAAGGTAGATCAACTTTATTTGTTTCAACGTAATGCTTGCGATTATCAATATATCTAGACAAAGTTCCTTGTCGAGCGTCAATATCAATTGTACCAACTTGGTAACCAAGACGTAGTAGGGCTGTCACAAGGTGCATAGCTGTTGTGGATTTTCCAGTGCCGCCTTTTTCATTTCCAAGAACAATTACATATGGTTTATTTGTCATTAATACCTCAGTCACTTTATTAATACAGAGCAAAATTATCATAGCCTTTTTATATAAAATAATAAAGATATTTGATTGATTAATAATACAATATTATGGCTCAAAAAAATTGGCATTCAAAGCATGTTGCCTAACTCAAACCCATTGTGGAGAAAGGTTAATGCGAACGTGTGGGTTTATTTCTTTGCTGTAGCAGGCGTATTATTAAGAAATGGCTTTGGTGCTTTGGATAATGCGACACATGCATGTCTCTCTTTTAGGTCTTTAGCAATATTAGGGTGTATCGGTGGAAGAATGATTTATTATTAACAACAGTCTTAAAAAAAATAGCTATATTTAATAACCACTAAACAAGAACAAAGAAAATGTGGAAGATATTATTTGCACTTATAACAGTATGTATTGCTGGAGTATCAAATGAATATGCGGTTGGTAATATACCAGATTGATTTAATGGCCTAATTATAGCCATAATAAAACATGGCAATGAAGAATCTTAAAAAATTAAAAAATTCATATGAAGATGTGATTCAGACAATCACAGATGTCGGCGGGCGCTTTTTGTTTGTTGGAGGGTGTGTTCGTGATGCATTACTGGACGTACCTGTTAAAGACTATGACGCCGAAGTTTACAACGTAGATCCAGAAAAATTGGAAGATGTTTTAAAAATATTGGGACCAGTTTCTTTTGCAGGGCAAAGCTTTGGGGTATATCACCTGCATCACCGTCATTTAGAAATATCCATTCCCCGCAAAGATCAAAAAATTGGGACAGGTCATAGGGGGTTTGAAATATCAGCAGACCCATTCCTAAGTTTTCCTGAGGCTTCGCGTCGCCGTGATTTAACTATGAACAGTATGGGATATGATCCGGTTACCAATGAATTATTGGATCCTTGGCAGGGTCAACAAGATATAAAAGATAAGGTTTTACGTGCAACTGACCCCAAGGTATTTGGTGATGATCCTTTGCGGGCATTGCGTGTCATGCAATTATCTGCACGATTCTTGATGAAACCGGATGACGAATTGATTGAAATTTGTTCACAGCAAGATTTATCAGAGTTGCCTAGTGAGCGTATTTTGACAGAATTTAAAAAGCTTTTGGTTAAGGGGCAAAAACCATCTTGGGGGTTGGGCTTCCTTAAGGAGGCCAAGTTATTGAAATATATTGCTGGTTTGAATGATATTAAGGATTCAGGTTGGGAAATATTTTTGGAAAAGCTGGACTCTGGAACCAAGCAATGGGATGACGATTCTGCCAAGTTTGGTTTCATGTTAATAATTATTGCTTGGTATTTGCCATCAAAAGAGACTGTTAAATTCTTTCTTAAATATTTAAATGTTTCCAATCATACCTATAAAGCAGTGACGCAAGGGTATGATGTGTTGGATAAATTAAAAGATTTAAATGATGCATACGACTGGCGTCAATGGGCTTATCAAATCCATAAGGGATATGTATCATTTGATGTTATCAAAGCGCTTGTATCATTAAAAATTCAAGATAAGACCCTTGCTGAATATTTCCAGACAGTTGAAAAATATGATTTGGACAATTCTGCAAAAATACTACCGATCATCCAAGGAAAAAACTTGATTGATCAGGGTTTAAAACCAGGCAAAGAATTTGCTGACATCCTAAAAAAATGTCATGACTATCAACTGCGTCAAGGCTGTTTTGATAGGTCTAAATTGCTATTACTCATCCAGGCTTAGTAAGCTGGCATTACCCCCAGAGGCTGTGGTGTCTTCTGTATAAGTCCGTTCATGCACAAAACGTAACAAGTAATGAGGGCCACCAGCTTTGGGTCCAGTTCCAGACAAGCCTTCACCACCAAATGGCTGAACCCCAACAACTGCGCCGATCATATTACGGTTTACATACATATTTCCTGCATGAATGCGGTGACGAACATGTTGCATACGGCTTTTGATACGTGTGTGTAGTCCAAAAGTTAGCCCAAATCCAGAATCATTGATTTGATCAACCACCTTATCCAAATCTTTTGCCTTGTATTTAACGATATGAAGAATGGGACCAAAAGCTTCATCTTCAAGATCTGATGCATCTTTAAGTTCTAATAGATGAGGGGTCACAAAACTGCCTTTTGTCAAAGTATTAGGCATCTTGGTTTTATGGAGAAGATTCGCTTTTTTGTCCTTGATCATATGACTGATATGCTTTTCAAGATTTTTTTGAGAATCCATATCAATAACAGGGCTAACATCTGTGGCTAAATTTATGGGGTCTCCAATATCCAGTTGATCCATAGCGCCCATAAGCATTTGAACAAAATCTTTATATATATCATCTTGCACAAATAAAAGTCGCAGTGCAGAACACCGTTGGCCCGCACTGCGGAATGAAGACATGATAATATCATCAACAGCCCGTTCTGGTAGGCAGGTTGAATCAACGATCATGGCATTTAGCCCCCCTGTTTCTGCAATGAAGGGGATAATATCCGATGGACGTTCTGCCAATGTTTTGTTTATCGCATGCGCTGTAGGAACAGATCCTGTGAAGGCAACCCCTTTAATGGCTGGATGGGGAAGGGCAACTTCTGAAATAATTTTTCCGCCCGTATTAACATAATTTAAGACATCCTTTGGTACGCCGGCTTTATGAAGAATATCCACAGCACGTGCTGCAATAAAAGGAGTGGTCTGGGATGGCTTTGCAATGACACAATTTCCTGAAACCAGCGCTGCTGTGACTTGACCAACAAAAATGGCCAATGGAAAATTCCAAGGGCTGATACATAAAAAAGTCCCACGACCGTATAATGACAGCTGATTAAGTTCTCCTGTGGGGCTGGGAAGTGTTTCCGGGTATTGAAGTAGTTCCCGTGCACGCATAGCATAATAATAACAAAAATCGATGGCTTCACGTACTTCAGCAACGGCGTCTGGTAAATTTTTTCCAGCCTCTTTGACACATAAAGCAATTAGGTCATTTTCTTGCTGTTGCATCATATCGCCTGCTTTTTCAAGAATATTGGCCCTTGTTTCAACAGGTGTATTTGCCCAATTGGCAAAAGATTTTTGGGATTTTTCAATGATCCCAGATAGATCCTCTTTACTTGCTTTGCCTATCCTTCCAATTACCTGTGTGTGGTCATTCGGGTTTGTAACTGCGATGGTTTCTTTTGATTTTGCATGGGAAGATGTTGGGCCTTGCTGCAAAGGAAATGTTTTTGTATAGCCTTCAATGTGCATTTTTAAAGCAGCCAAAGTTACCTGGTTACTTAGGTCAACCCCTAATGAATTTTTCCTGTATCCCTTGTATAGATCTGTAACACATGGAATTTTTGGATGCTGATAGGATGTAAAAATTTTAGACTTATTTGCAGGATTTTCAAGTATGTCTTCTTGTGTGATGTCACTTGAGGTTAACTGGTGTACGAAAGAACTGTTGGCACCATTTTCCAAAAGGCGACGGACAAGATATGCCAAAAGATCACGGTGGCTTCCAACCGGGGCATATATACGGCACGGCAAGTTGTATTTTTCATCCTTAATAATTTTGTCATACAAAGAATCGCCCATACCATGCAAGCGTTGGAATTCGTATGACTTACCTTTTCCTAACTCCAAAACAGTGGCAACTGTCTGTGCATTATGGGTGGCAAACATAGGATAGATATGATCTTGGTAATTTAATAACTTTTTTGCACAAGCCAGAAAAGAAACATCTGTATTGCATTTTCTGGTAAAGACAGGGTACCCAAGGCCTTCTACCTGGGCTAACTTAATTTCTGTATCCCAATAGGCCCCTTTAACCAGGCGCACCATCATCTTTCTATTTGCTTTTTGTGATAGGCTGGCTAACCAATCGATGATATTAAAAGCACGCTTTTGATAAGCTTGTAAGGCCAAGCCAAAACCTTCCCAGCCATCTAACTTTTTATCCAAAAAAACCTGTTCAATAATGTCATAGGAAATATCAAGCCTGTCAGCTTCCTCTGCATCTATGGTCAGATGGATATTGTTTTTTTTAGCCAGTAAGCACAGATCTAAAACTTTTGGAATTAAATCTTTTACTACTTTAGTATGATGAAAGTAATGATAGCGAGGATGCAAAGCAGATAATTTAACTGAAATTCCAGGCCTGTCATTTAGTTTATTTGCTGAAGCCTTGTTTCCAATTTCGTGGATTGCCTTTGTATAATGCGCATAATACTGCTCAGCATCTTCTTGGGTGCGTGCGGCTTCTCCCAGCATATCATAAGAATAGTAGTATCCATGTTTTTCTTGTTTAAGGGATTCTTTTACAGCCTTTTCAATGGTTGTTTCTAAAATAAAATGCCGGCCTAATATTTTCATAAAAGCCTTAAACCCTTCGCGCGCAGCAGGCTCAGTAGATTTCATAACGGCCTTTTGAAGTTTTGATGTCCAGTCTTTGGCAGGTCTGGTTGCTGAATCAAAGATTTTTTCTGAAAGGTTTAGGCCAAAATCTATAAATTTTAAAAACCAAGTGTCATCTTCACTATGTTTAGGTTCTTTCATTGCCTGTTCCAGCTTGTCCTGAATTAATAAACTTGCTGTTGTGTTATCGGGAACTCTTAATAATGCTTCAGCTAAACTCATTAATGCGCGGCCTTGATCAGAACCAAGGTCATATTTTTTCATTAAGGTATCAAAAGAACTTAAAGGTGTTTGCTTTATCGTATGCACAAGTTCTTTACCAGTTTTATAGATTTTTTGATTTAATTCTTTGCTGAAATTCAGGCTATCTAATAAAGTTTTTACGGTCTGATCTTCCGGTGCTCGGTATAAATTTTTATAAAGTGGATTTGAAGTTATTATATTTTTAGTAATCATGTAGAAATGTCTCTTGATTTTAGGTCCTTTATGACGCTATTGTGTACTTAATTATTTATATAGTTTGGATAATATAAATTTGTTTAATCAAGAAATCAATCAAGACTTGGAGTTATAATGAAAAAGTTATTGTTTGGCCTGATTTTCCTGGGTCTGATAGTTGGGGGATATTTTTATTTCACAAAAGATGACGAAAATAATGAAGATATGGTCACAATTACCTGCGGAATGGTTGGTATGGAGCACAAGGCCTGTAAGCAGGGTGTGGAATTATGGGAAAAGAAAACGGGTAAAAAAGCAAAAGTTTTGCCAGCCCCTAATGGATCTAATGAACGTTTGACTATTTTCCAACAGTATCTGGCTGCTGGGGATTCCAGTATTGATATTTACCAAGTTGATGTTGTATGGCCTGGTCTGCTTGAAAATCACTTAGAAGACCTAAAGCAATATATTCCAAAAGAAGAACTTGATGAATATATTCCTGTTTTGATGGAAAACAATACAGTAAATGGCCGTCTGGTTGCGATGCCATGGTTTATCCAAATTGGGTTTTTGTATTACCGTAAAGACTTATTAGAAAAATATAATCGTCCTGTGCCACAAACATGGGAAGAACTGGAAGAAACTGCCAAAATAATCATGAAGGGTGAGAAAAAATCTGGTAAAGATATTTGGGGTTATGTTTTCCAAGGTAAAGCATATGAAGGTTTAACCTGTAATGCATTAGAAATGGTTAATTCAACAAAAGAAGGAGGCATTGTCGTTGATCCTAAAGGAAAAGTGACAATTAACAATTCATATGCCGCAGGTGTTATTAACCGTCTTTCTAGTTGGATTGGGACAATTGCTCCAGAAGGCGTATTGAACTATGAACAAGAAGACTGTCGTGGAATATTCCAATCAGGAAAAGCAGTGTTCATGCGCAACTGGCCATATGCTTGGCCACTAATGAATTCAAATGACAGTCCTGTGAAAGGCAAGATTGGGATTGCTCCATTGCCAAAGGGTGGGCGTGATGGTCGCCATACAGGTGTCCTTGGCGGCTGGAACCTGGCTATTTCAAAATATTCAAAACATAAAGAAGATGCTGCTGATTTGGTTCGTTTCTTGACAGGGAAACAAGAATTAAAAAGGCGTTCTATAATGGGTGGGTATTTTCCAACAATTAAATCATTGTATAATGATAAAGAAGTTATTGAGGCAAACCCTTTGATGAAAATAATGAAAAAAGTTCTTAAGACAATTACAGCAAGGCCTGCTGGCCAAACGGGCTCTAAATATAGCCAAGTAAGTTCTGTATTTTGGAATTCTGTTCACCAGACTTTAAGCAAAAAAGGCAAGGCAGAAGAAAATTTTTCAACAGCCGAAGAAAAGTTAAATGCCTTAAGTAAAAATGGCAAAAAGTGGTATTAAAGAGAATTATTTGTGTCTTCAAAAATTAAATCAGAGTTAACCAGAGAACGAACACTTTCTGCCTGGATGTTTATGGCGCCGACACTTGTTGTTATTGCGTTTGTTGCTGGGTGGCCATTGGTTAGAACTATTTGGTTTTCGTTTACGGATGCCTCTTTAAGTAATATGTCTGCGGCACAATACACAGGATTTGAAAACTTTTTTTTCCTATTCAAAGACAATACATGGGTTAATTCAATAAAAAATACATTATATTTTGCTAGTGTATCTGTTGTGCTTGAAACCATTTTAGGCTTAGTCATTGCCCTGGTTCTTAATACCCATATAAAGGGCAGGGGTTTATTACGCACAGCTGTCTTGATTCCATGGGCCATACCTACAATTGTTTCAGCGAAAATGTGGGGCTGGATGCTTCATGATGTTTATGGGGTTATTAATGATATTTTTCTGTGGGTTGGGTTTATAAAACAACCCATTGCATGGGCCGCAGATCCAAAACTTGCAATGATTTCTGTTATTATGGTTGATGTTTGGAAAACAACGCCCTTCATGGCTTTGTTATTGTTGGCAGGATTGCAATTACTTCCCCAAGAATGTTTTGAAGCAGCACGTGTTGATGGTATTCATCCCATCCGCGTCTTTTGGCGGGTTACATTGCCTTTACTTAAGCCGGCCATTATTGTGGCTGTAATTTTTCGTAGTTTAGATGCTTTGCGCGTGTTTGATCTGATCTATGTTCTTACGGGTGGAAGCTCTGAAACAATGTCAATGTCTGTCTATGCGCGTCAGCAACTGTTTGATTTTCAAAATGTGGGGTTGGGATCTGCGGCATCAACGGTTCTTTTCTTTATGATTGGGCTTATTACTATAATATTCTTATTCTTCGGCGGCATTAAAGGGGATAAAATAAAATAATGCGTACCTTAAAACAAAAAATTTTAATCTATGGAATATCGATCGCCATTATCATTGGGTGCGTTTTTCCTTTTTATTGGGCATTTGTTTCATCGATAAAAACAGGGTCAGATCTTTTTAAAGTTGAATTTTTCCCTGCAAACCCTGCATGGTCTAACTACCTTGAAATATTTAAAGAACAACCCTTTGGACGCAATATTGTAAACTCTGTGATTGTTGCGGTTGGAACAGTATCTTTGGCTTTGTTTTTGGCTGTTACTGCTTCATATGCATTAGGTCGTGTTAATTTCAGAGGACGAACAACATTGCTTATAACAATACTAAGTGTTTCTATGTTTCCACAGGTGGCAGTTTTATCTGGAATGTTTGAACTTATTAGAACATTAGGGCTTTATAACAATTTACTGGGTTTGATTTTATCCTACATGATTATAACCTTACCCTTTACAGTTTGGATAATGACAACTTTTATGAAACAGTTGCCAAAAGAAATTGAAGAAGCAGCCATCATTGATGGGGCGAATACTTGGCAGATTTGCACAAAGATATTTTTACCTTTACTATGGCCTGCATTGGTTACGACAGGATTATTGGCATTTATTGCTGCGTGGAATGAATTTTTATTTGCACTGACCTTCACAATCGAAGAAAAAGCACGAACAGTGCCAGTTGCAATTGCTTTAATGACAGGGGCTTCTGAATATGAATTGCCTTGGGGGAAAATTATGGCTGCATCAGTGGTTGTAACTTTACCTTTGATCATGTTGGTATTAGTATTCCAAAGACGTATTGTTTCGGGTTTAACAGCTGGGGCTGTAAAAGGATAAAAAATGGCAAGAGTAATATTTAAAGACGTAAGAAAATCATTTGGAAAAGTTGAAGTTATCCATAATGCCAATTTAGAAATCCAAGATAATGAATTTACGGTATTTGTAGGGCCATCAGGCTGTGGAAAATCTACAATGTTGCGTATGTTGGCAGGGCTTGAAGATGTCACAAGTGGGCAAATTTTTATAGGCGATAAGGATGTAACAACCTTACAACCTGCAAAACGCAAGGTGGCAATGGTTTTCCAGTCTTATGCTTTGTACCCACATATGACTGTTTATGAAAATATTGCCTTTGGTTTACGTATTACAAAATACCGCAAAGATGAAATTCACCGTCGGGTTACACATGCAGCAGAAATATTGCAGTTAAATCATTTGCTTGATCGCCAACCAAAACAGCTTTCAGGGGGGCAACGTCAAAGAGTCGCCATTGGTCGTGCGATTATCCGTGACCCGCATGTGTTCTTATTTGATGAGCCCTTATCAAACCTGGATGCCTCATTACGCGTGCAAATGCGTATGCAAATTGCAAAATTGAAAAAAGAACTTGAAACAACAATGATTTATGTAACGCATGATCAGACAGAAGCCATGACTTTGGCGGACAAAATTGTTGTTTTGAAAGATGGAAATATTGAACAAGTGGGCAAACCTTTGGAATTATACCATCATCCTCGCAATAAATTTGTGGCCAGTTTTATTGGATCCCCTAAAATGAACTTTATAGAAGGGCGTATTTCCAAAATTGATGGGGAAAAAGTAACGTTGGGATTGCCTCATGATAAAAGTATTGTACTTCCAGTATCATTGCCAGAAGGTATTAATCTTAAGGCAGAAAACACAGTCGATTTAGGTGTTCGTCCAGAACATATCACCCAATGTGATGCCAGTAAGGCTTTGTTTACCGGAGATATTCAAGTTATTGAACATTTGGGTAGCGAAATACTTGCTTATGTAAAAATCGGGTGGGGACAGCAAATTGTTGTACGACTGGATGGGGAATCTAAAGTTAAAATAGGAGATAACCTTAATTTGTGCGTTGATCCAACAGACAGCCATTTATTTGACCCAGAAAGTGGCCTTTCCTTTGAACGACATTCAAAGCAGTAAATTATGACTAAAATACTGTATCTTGTTGCAAACGATGCTTATTTTTTAAGTCATCGCTTACCAGTTGCTGTGGCTGCAAAACAGCAAAAATATGAAGTCGTTGTTGTGGCCAAAGATACAGGATGCTGTCAAGAAATTGAAAAACATGGGATTCAATTAATTCCCTTAACTAAATTAAATCGGGGTGGCTTAAATCCCTTTAAAGACCTTGTTGCGTTGGCAGAGATAAAAAAGATCTATCAACAAGAAAAACCAGATATTGTCCATCATGTTGCGATGAAGCCAGTACTGTACGGAAGTATTGCTGCTTGGATCACAAAAACTCCTAAAATAATCAATGCTTTAACAGGCTTAGGATATCTGTTTATTTCTAAGTCATTGAAGGCCAAAGTCATTCGAACCCTATTGATGGCTTTCTTTAAGTTTTTATTTCCCAAGAAACAATTTTGTCTTTTATTGCAAAATCGCGATGATTTGAAATTTTTCAAAGAACAAATACCCAAAGCAAATATTGAAATGATCCGAGGATCAGGTGTGGATGTTAATGAATTCAAACCCGGTTCCAGAAAAAAAAGATCAACAATACGCATATCTTTGGTCGCACGTATGCTTTGGGATAAAGGTATCCAAGAAGCCATTGATGCAATGAAAGTTTTGAAAAATAAGGATATAAATGCAGATTTGTATTTATATGGAAACCCTGATCCAGAAAATCCAAAATCAATTTCAGAACAACAACTAAAACGTTGGCAACAAGAAGGTCTGTGTAAATGGCAAAAGCATACAAAAGATATTTCAAAAGTTTATCAAGAATCAGATATTGCTTTACTGCCATCATATCGCGAAGGATTACCAAAATCTTTGATTGAGGCTGCGTCTTGTGGGTTGCCAATTGTTACAACAGACGTTCCAGGTTGCAGAGAAGTTGTTGAAAATGAAGTAAATGGCTTTTTAGTTCCCTTGAAAGACCACAAAATTATGGCAGATCGTATTTTAGAACTTATCAATTCAAAACCTTTATGTGATGAAATGGGCAAGTTTAGCCGTCAAAAGGCTGAAAAGGAATTTGCAACAAGTATTATAGTTGAAAAAACAATGAAATTGTACCAAAACTAACCCATAAAAAAACCCGACTTTGCAGTCGGGTAGAGTGTTAACTATAAAGGTAAATTATTTTTTAGCTGTTAACAGCAACGCCACGTCCAACGATTCCTAAACCAATTTCTTTGGCTAGGCGGCTTCGTTGTTTAGCGTAGTTAGGAGCCACAGCTGGATAATCAGCTGGCAAACCCCAACGTTCCCTATATTCATGTAAAGACATGCCATAAACGGCTTTTAAGTGGCGTTTAAGCATCTTAAGTTTTTTCCCGTCTTCAAGGCAGACAATATAGTCTGGCTGAACTGAATCTTCTGGTGAAACAGCAGGTTTAGGACGGTTAAAGGAATTTTTTGAATCACGTTTTACTTGGGAAAGTTTCCCATAAACTTGTTCAATCAAGTCTGATACTTTTTCTGCGGGCACTTCATTGTTTGACAGATGTGCCGCCACGATATTAGAGGTTAACTCTAATATTTGATCATTAGCTTCTTTCATATTTTTATACTCTCCATGTATGACACCGTTTATAATGGCAATAATCTAAATAATCAATAGGCTAATAAAAAAATAAGGGAAAGAATTCAAAGTATTTTTATTAAATCTATGCATAAAATCAATGCAAAGGCACAGATATACTTCGTTCTACTTAAATGCAACACCTGTGAAAAAAATGACAAATTGTTGTTAATTATATTTTTTCAGGAGGTTTTCCAGGATGATAAGCCATAGTACAGGTTTCTTCGGCTGTATATGGCATGGATTTTTTGTCAGGGCTGGCATTGCGGTGGGTCCCATCGCAAAAGGGATACTTTTCACTTAAAGCACAAGTGCATAAAAAGTATGTTTGACCTTTTTCGACTTTGATATTTTCAGATTTTTTTGTCATGATGCTTACAATTTAACTTAATTAGAAAAAAATGAAAAGATTATGAATAAAATTCTATTAATATTTTTACACGGATATGGGGCAAATGGCGCAGATCTTCAGTCTTTGGGTCCTTTTTTTAAAGACTTGGCAACGGAAGTAATTATCGAATCACCAAATGCTTTAGACTCCATGCCTGACTATCCAGGAGGGTATCAGTGGTTCCCAATTGGGGATATGTCTGAAGATTACTTAAAAGAATCTTGTCATAGGGTTTATCCAGACGTGGTAAAAATGGTGCGAAATTTTCAAACTAAACACGGCTTAGGGCATAAAAAAACATTCCTAATTGGTTTCTCGCAAGGGACAATGATGGCTTTGTATAGTGCATTGGCAGAACACAATTTGTGCCGTGGGGTCGTTGGCCTTTCTGGTGGTTTATTTATGGATCCAGTTAATATCAAAGCTGATAAATTCTTAAAAATAAATTTAATCCATGGGGAAGACGATGACGTTGTGCCCGCAGCTGCCTCAATAAAATCCTACGGATTTTTAAAAAAACAAGGATTTAGTGTTGATCTGAATTTACTAGACAACCTTGCCCACAGTATTGATATGCGAGGCATTAAAATTGCTAAAGGATTTATTAAGACTTAGACTTTTTTCTCTTGAATTTTTATTTCTAAATCCATATATGTACTTCAGAGATATATTTTATAGAATAAAAGAGATGAAAAAATTACAAGTATTTTCGGCATTAGGATTTATTACAGCAATCCTAAATCCAGATGTTGCTTATTCAGCAGCAGCAGAGGGGTACCATGCTGATGAAGGAGCAGCTACAGCTACAGCTTCCTATGCAGCTGTAGCAAGAGCAACATTAGATTTAGAAGATGCGAATATTACAAGTCCAGTAGCAGCGCCACTGGGACTGTTTCAAAGCTTGTTTTAAGCCTTACTGACAGCGCAACAGCATTCAGTTGTTTACATGCCGTGTTTAAAGGTTTTGACCCCACTTCTGAGGAAGAAAAACAAGAGATTGATACTGACCTAAACCGGCTTGCATATGATACTTTAAGATCAATTTTTGTTGATGGACCTGAACGCATGGGTTTAAAAACACCGACAGCTATTCAAGAATATATTGTTAAAAAGTTATTATCAATAGTATTAGAGACATCTATCGGCGCAGCTGTTGGAACAATACCAGGTGCTAAAGAATTCCAAACCCTTGCTAGAAAAATATTTTCCTCAGACCAAACCCCGGATGCGTATAGAAAAAGTGCTGCAAGTGGAACAGCTAGCTGGCTAGTGAATAGTTATGAATCATTAACATCCACTATATATGGTTATACTGCAGGACCTATCGCAGGGGTGCCCGTCAGGTTGATGTCTGCTTTTCTAACACATGAAAATGGCGCAAATATTGGGCGTCATTTAAGACTTTTAATAGCAGGATTTGCAGATCAATTGGCGGAAGCACGACCACATTTTGCAAGATCTTGGCAAGATAAAATACCTAAAGTTAAAAGACATGTAATTTTAACAAGGCGTGACCGTGAACGTGACAGGGCACGCTTAAACGCAATTGAAGGCAGAGATACTTTGGAAGACAGAATTGCCCAAGCTCAAACACGGATTGGAGATGCTAGGGCAGTAGCAATTGTTATGCCTGAAGGCTTTGCAGAGGCAGAAGTTGAAGCTGCAGCAGCAAAAACAGCCTTAGAAAGGGAAATAGCTGAAGCTGAAAGAATTATAAGAGAAACTAGTACAGGGGTAACAGGATATTTTACATACGCTGCCTCCAGAATAAGTCGCGCAATTTTAGATACACCTGAGGTCGCTGAAGCACGTTCTAATTTACAAACTGCAGAGGGAAGAGTTGCAGAACTTCAAGCAGAAGCACAAGCTGCAAAACAAGCCCATATTGCAGAACAACAAGCTGCTTTAGAAGTATTATTAGCAGAACAGAAGGATGTTCTGAAACTTGAAGAGAATATTAGTGATAAAAAGACTAAGGTAGAAAATCTTTTGCTCACGGCACGTGGATATGCAGTTAATGCTGACTTGTTTAGGGGAGGAGATATTTTATCCCCAGGGATGGAAAGAATGGGGTGGTACATTCGGGCAAAGGTAAATAGTGAAAATGATAACATCTTTAGACAAGATAGGGCTTATTTTGAAGCTTTACTAGCTGCAGGTGCTGGAGGGAAAAGTGCAATTGATACGATTGCAGGAATACCATTAGAAACACTTGGTCCAATAGCCTATGCTGAGGCTAGAGACACCTTAGGTTTTGTTGCTGGAGAGCTTACCCGTCACTATAATGAGATTGGGACTGATGTAGCCGATACTGCCAGTTATGTATCAAAATTTGCTTCTGGACAAGGTAATACTTCCCATGCTCTTAGGTTGATCGAAAAAAGTCTAAAAGCAGGTATGGAAGCATCCCAGACAATGAGGGGAGAAAACCCGCGTGCAAAAGAAATGTATGATGGTATTATGGGCAGAACTGCTAAAACAAGAGCAGCAACAACAAGCTTATATGAAACAGTTGCTTATATTAGAGACACATCGCAAGCCAGTATTCAGGCTTTTACTATGACAGGTTTGGTGTATGCTGCAACTTATCTTGGTGATGCATTTTATTGGGATGAAATGGGCACAGACGAAGGAATCTTAGGGTACATGGACGAACAACGCAGATCAGCAATGGGGCACCCTGCTGAACTTTTAGGAATATCTCCAAGCATTTTATATCCAACATTGCCTGTTATAGGTTCTGCAACAATGTTCCTGGCATCAAGTCCTGAGTTAAGAGGAATTGCAGCCAAAACAGCTGTTGTAACTGCACCACTGGCAGCTTTATGGTTTGCACCTACTTTAGTTCCAGCTGCAGTAGTGGTATCTGTTATGAGTTTGGGGAAATGGGAAACATCCACGCGTGTTACCACTAAATGGGCTGAGGCTTTTTGTTATATTAAAGTGATGTTTAGTTCAGCTTTTCCAGAATTTCATCAGCAATATCAAAGTTTGAATAAACGTCTTGAACATCATCCAAATCTTCAAGGGCATCAATCAACTTTAATAAAGTTTCAGCATTTTTTTCATCAACAGCAATTAAGTTTTGCGGTTTCCATGTGAATTTTGCCGAAGAAGGGTCCCCAAGGTGTTTTGTTACGTCCCCCGAGACAGCATGTAAATCTTCAGGCTGACAGTAAATTTCATGGGTATCTTCAGATGATTCGACATCTTCAGCGCCAGCTTCAATGGCATGCTCCAGAACTTGGTCGGCTGAACCAACTGAAGCTGGATAGGTGATGTATCCAAGGTGATCAAACTGAAAACTTACGCTGTTTGTTTCCCCCAAGTTTCCATTATATTTATTAAAAGCAGAGCGTATTTCGGGGGCTGTACGGTTACGATTATCTGTCAAGGCTTCAACAACAATGGCAACGCCTGCAGGGCCGTACCCTTCGTAACGAACTTGTTCATAATTTGTCATATCATCGCCGCTACTACCCTTTTTAATGGCGCGTTCCATCGTATCTTTTGGTAGGTTTTGGGCTTTTGATGTTGCAATTGCAGAGCGCAGACGTGGGTTGGAATCTGGATCCGGGCCGCCTGATTGGGCTGCCACTGTTAATTCACGAATCAATTTTGTAAATACTTTGGCACGTTTCTTATCTTGGGCACCTTTTCTGTGCATAATATTTTTAAACTTGGAATGGCCTGCCATATCTTAATTTCCTTACTTAATGGTTGTTATTTGATCCAGGGATCCCCCTATGCGAATAGGGCAAATTTTTGTTGCTTTACCAGTTTTATTATCACTTTCAACATAGACACCGCATAAGGTTCCTTCACCTTCTGCGGGTGACAATTTATCTTTTCGGGCGGTCTTTGTAAAACGTTTAATAGGTGTTTCTGGGTCCATTCCCACAACGGAATAGCTGTAATCTCCGCACATTCCGGCATCTGTCATATAGGCCGTTCCCCCTTTAAGTATCTGATGATCTGCTGTCGGCACATGGGTGTGTGTTCCAACAACCAAAGTTGCACGGCCGTCAACATAATGTCCCATCGCTGCTTTTTCTGATGTGGCCTCTGCATGAATATCAATCAAAATACCCTGGATATTTGACCCAAGTGTATAATTTTTTAAGGCCGCATCAATGGCATGAAAGGGGTTGTCCATGGCTTCCATAAATAATTGACCCATCACGTTGATTACCAACAGTTTATGACCACTGGCGTTTTCCACAACCACGGTTCCATTGCCCGGGTGTTTTGCAGCAGGGGGGTAATTAATGGGGCGGATCATGTTTTTATCTTGTGATATTTCAGTATAGATACTGGGCTGGTCCCAAACATGGTTGCCCGTTGTGATCACGTCCACACCTACTTCATACAGCTCTTTCGCGATTTTGGCATTGATCCCAAAACCGTGTGCCGCGTTTTCACCGTTGGCAATAACGAAGTCTAGTTTTAAATCTTTTTTAAGTTGAGGGACATGCTTGGTAATGGCTTCGCGCCCACTTTTACCAACAATATCTCCACAGAATAGAAATTTCATAATTAACCTTACTTTTCGCCATAATAACGGCTGAAGGTGTGGAAATCAAATGCTATTTAATTTCAACAATTGCAGCCGCACCTTGGCCGCCACCAATGCATAAGGTGGCAAGGCCGCGATGTTTTTTGCGGCGTTTTAATTCTTTAAGTAAAGTCAAAATTAAACGAGTCCCAGTCATGCCTACGGGGTGACCCAAGGCAATGGCACCGCCATTAACATTTAATTTTTTCGGGTCAATCGCCCCAATTGGCTTTGATTGTCCCAGTTCTTCTTGGGCAAATTTATCTGAATCAAAGGCAATAAGATTAGTAATAATTTGTGCTGCAAATGCCTCGTTCATTTCAATTAGATCAAAATCTTTCATTTTTAAACGACTTTTTTTTAATATTTCTGCAGTGGCAAAGGCAGGGCCAAGCCCCATACGACGCCCTTCCAGGCCCGCATAAGCATAGTGGGTTATATAACCCATTGGTTTTAATCCCAGTGATTTTGCTTTAGATTCACTCATTAATAAAACGGCAGCAGCCCCATCTGTTATCTGTGATGAATTTCCTGCTGTGACATTGCCTGTTAATTTATCAAAGTAAGGTTTTAATTTTCCCAATGCTTCCATCGTTTGATTGAAACGAATTCCTTCATCTCTGGCTAGAGGATTATCCTTTTTCAAAATATAGGGCACAATTTCTTCGGCAAAAACGCCTTGTTCTGTGGCTTTTTGTGCCTTGATGTGGCTTTGGCAAGCAAAGCGATCTTGTTGTTCCCGGGTAATGGAAAATTCTTTGGCTAAAATTTCGGCTGTTTGTCCCATATTTAACCCACAAACTGGATCTGTTAAGCCGACAGCCAATCCAATGATGGGCTTTAAGTATTTAATTTCAAACCCTGATAGAAACTTTATTTTGTCTTGGATTGTTTTAGATGATTGAAAACGCGTTAGGAAATCTGAAAAATCTTTGGATAAATAAAATGGGATATTAGACATAGATTCCACACCACCAGCAATAATAACATTACTTTCGTGTAAGGATATTTGATTCATGGCTGATGTGATGGATTGCAGGCCAGAGGCACAGTTTCGATGCACGGTAAAGGCTGGCACAGATTTGGGAAGTCCTGCATTTAAACTTATAACCCTGGCAATATTTTGTGCATGGGGCGGCTGACCCACGTTACCGATAATAACTTCATCAATTTCAGATTTGGGAATATCTGTTTTATACAATAATTCTCGAACAGCATAAGCCCCAAGTTCATCAGCATTAACAGAACTTAGCATACCACCATATTTTCCCATGGGGGTCCGCACTCCATCAATAATTGCAATTCTATGCTTTGTCATATAACCCCTGTATTTCTTTTTTGTAGTTATCTTCTATTACATGGCGTCTGGTTTTCATAGAGGGGGTTATTTCCCCAGCTTCGATTGTTAGAGGTTTTTTAATAATTTTAAAATTTCGAACTTTTTCCCAGTGGTCTAGGTGTGTGTTAATATTTTTAATATGTGCTTTTATTTGTGGTTTTAAATTACTTTCATTTTGATATTCTTCACTTATAAACAGCAAGCAACTGACATAAGGTTTTCCTTCTGCAATCACCAGGCAATGATCAACATATTTTGATTTCTGAAGCAAATGTTCGATCGGGGTAGGGACAACATATTTACCCGTGGAGGTTTTAAAGGATTCTTTCTTGCGCCCAATCAATGTGATATAGCCATCTTTATCAATAGTTGCCAAATCACCCGTCTTTAGCCACCCATTTTTAATTGTTTCTTTTGTTGTTTTTTCATTCTTGTAATAGCCGTGCATCACGTTTGGGCCTTTGACCAATAGTTCATTATCCTTTTCTGTTTTGACTTGGACGTCAGGAAAAGGTAAGCCACAGCTTCCAGGTTTGTTGTGACCAGCATAATTGGCAGATATAACAGGGGAAGTTTCTGTCAGGCCATACCCTTGATAAACCTGCAATCCTACATTATTGAAAAATATTTCAATATCAGTTGCCAGTGCAGCCCCACCAGATATCAACATGCGCACACGCCCGCCAAATTTTTGACGAATCTTATGATAGACAAGTTTATCAAAGATAAAATGGCTTAGTGGATTTTGTTTTTTTGAAGCTGATTTTAAAGCAGATTTACCAATAAGTCTTTTTATAAAAGATTCTTGTTCTAAGGCTGTAAAAGATTTTTTATAAATTTTTTCCAATAACCTTGGGACTGTTGTCATAAGGGTAGGGCGCACGATAAGCAAACGATCCTTAAGGCGATCAACATGGTCATTAAAATAAATAGTAATCCCCTGGCTTAAATAATAAGACATTACCATGCGTTCAAAAACATGGGCCAGAGGTAGAAAACTTAATGCCACGTCAGCCTTGTTTAATGGAAACCGTGTTTTTGTTGCATTAATTTGGGAAGCAATATTACTGTGACTTAGAATAACCCCTTTTGGATTTCCTGTGCTGCCACTTGTGTATATAATTGTGGCAATATCGTTTTCAGTAACTTTGTGCTGTGTAACTTGTTCATCACCATTTTCAATTATATGTTTTAAACATACTTGGTTTTTATCTTTTTCCCAAAAAGGAATAACATTTTTTAATTTATATTTTTCCTGAACTTTATGGGCTGTGGAACTGTCTTCTGTAAATAAAATTCGAATCTTAGTTTGTTTTAAAATATAGGCCATATGTTCAGTGGACATATTATGGAATAAGGGAACAGAAACACCCCCACATTTTTGTACAGCAAAATCGACCATTAGCCATTGAGGGGAAGATGCAGCCATTATCCCCACCAGGTCGCCTTTTCTAATTCCCTGTTTTTGTAAATAATTGGCAATACGATTAATTGATAAAATAAAATTTTTGGGTGTGACTTCATGCCAGTTTTTATGGCGGTAATAGTAAAGTGTAGATTGAAAATTATCTAAAATATCTGTTAGTTTTTTTATTGTCATGTTTTGCCCCTATAACTTCATTCTATTAAAGTTTTTTAATAAGTTAAAGGAGTTTTACTTATCATTTTAATTATTCTACAATTATCCTAGAAGGAATAAAAAATGCAGTGGTATATTGGGTCAACCAAACTTGTAATTGATTTTCTTAGAAAATTATTTAAAACAAGACTTCATGTCACTGGTGTGGACAACATTCCGGATGGCCCCATTTTATTCGTTGCGAACCACTTTACCCGATTTGAAACAGCCATCATTCCCTATTTAATTAGTAAAGAAACAGGTAAAACCCCAAGATCCTTGGCGGATGACATCGTCTTTGTTAGGGAGTTGGGCGATTTCTTGCGTAAGATTGGAACTATATCAACGGGTAATCCCAAAAGAGATGAAATTATCTTAAGTGATTTGATGACAGGAAGTAAAAACTGGCTGATATATCCAGAAGGTATCATGGTTAAAAACAAGAAAATCAGCCAACAAAAAAACTATAAAATCTTTACACCAAAAAGAAAAGGTCTTGTTCATACAGGGGCGGCAGTCTTGGCTTTGAAGGCAGAATTGTTAAAAAGAGAATATGAATCAGCAAAAAAATTACGCAGAACAAAACATATAAAGGATTTGGAAAAGAATTATTGCTTTTCAGCAAAGGAGGTGGCAGAAAAACCTTTGTCAATCGTGCCTATAAGTATCAGTTATTTCCCTATTTTTCCAAAAGATAATTTTTTAAAAAAGGTTTTAAGTAAAATTTTTACCCCATCACTGGATCGTTATATAGAAGAAATTGATATTGAAAGCAGTATGCTGACAAATTCTGATATTAATGTACATTTTTCAGCCCCTATAAATGTAAAAGACTTTATAAAAACAGGGGGTAAAACACTTTCAGTTATTCAAGGTTTATCAAAAAAATCCACTCAAGTTCTGGTTGATTTATACAAACACCCATTAACAACACGATTTATGAGTGATGTTTATAATAATATACATATTAACCTTCAACATCTGTATGCCCTGATATTAAGCAAAACAACCCATAAAAAAGTATCTAGGGGTTATATGTGTTTAATGGTTTATTCTTTGGCCGACAAACTGATTGCTATGGAAAAATATAGGTTGCATCCAAGTGTGCTACAGGGTGTTAAAATCCTATTTCCATCAACTTTAAAAGAATGTACAGAGGCAGCATTAAGGTCTGGTATATTAAAAGAATCCGATAAAACATGTTTAACCCTTTCAAAAAACGCCTTGAATGATGAATATGATTTTCATACCATTCGTTTAAAAAATATTTTGAAAGTTCAGCTGAATGAAATGCGTGTTTTTAAAGATGTTCAAAAAGCAGCAGAAAGTATTGCCAAAAAGCCTTTAGCTTTTTTGAAAAAAGAAGCTGTGTCAACAATTCTAGATAAAATGCTTTTTGATTATGAGGCTGATTATAAAAAATATTATTCAAAAAAGTTTTCCAAGCCAAAACAAACTGGTTCACCATACTTTCTTGAGGCCAGAAGTAAAAAAATAGGTGTCGTTTTATGTCATGGATATAAGGCTTCGCCCGCAGAAGTTCACTTGCTGGCAAAATATTTAAATAAAAAGGGATATAATGTTTTAGTCCCAAGGCTTAAGGGGCATGGTACAGCGCCCATTAACTTAAAAGATGTAACGTATCAGGATTGGCAGGAATCTATGAACGAAGCATATGCTGTTTTAAGGCAAAGCTGTGACAAAGTTATTCTTGTTGGTTTTTCAACTGGTGGATTGCTTTCATTATGCTGTGCTGCCCAAAATTATGTGGATGGTATCGTATGTGTGAATGCAGCCCTTAAACTGAATGATATTCGCATAAATTATATAGGAGCCATTAATTTTTGGAATGATTTATTAAAAATTCGTAAAAGTTATATTGATGCAAAACCAGAATATCCCCACACAAATTACAGCCGAAATTATCTAAAAGGTGTGGAAGAATTAAGTAAACTGATGGAGCAAACAAATACGTGTGCAACCCATGTCAGTTGCCCAGCCTTAATTATTCAGGGTAAAAAAGATCCTATTGTGAATTCAAAAAGTGGTCAGGCAATTTATGGTTTAATAAAGTCAAAAACAAAATACTTATACGAGCCAGATGCAGAACATCATGTTATTATCAGAGGAACAGGGCACGAAGAAGTCTTTGAAACCATTCATAAATTCATCCATAATAAAGTGAATTAAGTTAAAATAAAGAACAGGGGCATTATGTCGAAAAACACAGTTCGTTTGCGAATTTTTAAGAATAATACAGCGGCAATTATTTTTGATAATGAAAAAAGCAAAGTAAATACACTGGGTTCCCACACATTGCAAGAACTTGAGTCCATTCTTGATGACGTGCATAAAAATAAAAAAATTAAATTATTAACAATTCAAAGCGCTAAGTCAGGCATTTTTATAGCCGGTGCAGATATCAAAGAAATTCAAAACTTATCAAGTCAAGCCGAAGCCTTGGAAAAGGTTCAAAAAGGGCAGGCAGTTTTAAATAAAATTACAAAACTTCCATTTCCAACGGTTGCTGTGATAGATGGTATTTGTTTGGGGGGTGGGGCTGAACTTGCTTTAAGCTGTGATTATCGTTTGGCAACAGATCATCCCAAAACAAAAATTGGGTTTCCAGAAGTTCAATTGGGGATTTTCCCTGGATTCGGCGGGACACAACGTTTACCAAAAATTATTGGTTTGGTTCATGCCTTGCCAATGATTTTAACTGGTAAGTCAGTAGATGGAAAAAAAGCTTTTAAAAAAGGGTTGGTTGATGCCTATGTGCCTCACAGTTTTCTTGGTGACAAGCTGAAAGAATTTACAGATCAAGTATTGCGTAAGAAAGTTAAGAAAAAGCATTTATCTTTGCAGCATAGGTTTTTACAAAGTATCTGGGGAAGGCATTTTGTTTTTAATCAAACCAAGAAAACAGTCATTAAAAAGACAAAAGGATTTTATCCAGCGCCTTTAAGGGCTTTGGATGTGATGCGCAAAACCTTTAAATGCAAAACGATGAAACGTGGTTTATTGATTGAAGCTGAAGAATTTTCAAAATTGGCGATTTCAAAAATTTCAAAAAATATGATTCATGTTTTTTATGCCAATGAACTTTTGAAGAAAGAATCAAAACAAAAGGCGGCATTTGCCGATGCCTCAGTGAGATCTGCAACTGTAATTGGTGCTGGAATTATGGGAGGTGATATTGCATGGCTGTTCAGCAAAGCCAATATATCAGTTCGTTTAAAAGACTTAAAATGGGAGCCCATTGTAACAGCAATAAATCATGCAAAAAGCGTTTATCAAAAACTTAAAAACAAACGAAAAGTAACAACCAGTGAAATGGATCAAAAAATGAATCTAATTTCAGGTACAACTGAAAATCAATCCTTAAAGCAAATGGATTTTATTCTTGAGGCAGTTGTTGAAGATATTGCAATTAAACAAAAAGTTTTTAAAGATTTGGAAAAACAAACAACAAATCAAACGATTCTTGCAACAAATACTTCTGCTTTATCTGTAACAGAGATAACTTCAAGTTTAAAAAACATGTCCCGAACAGTTGGATTTCATTTTTTTAATCCAGCAACAAAAATGCCACTGGTAGAAATAACGCTAACGCCTAAAACATCGAAGGAAACTTTAGGAACAGCTTTTGACTTAGCTTTGCAAATGGGAAAAACACCTATTGAAACAAAAGACAGCCCAGGTTTTTTGGTTAATCGTTTGCTGATGCCTTATATGAATGAAGCCGCTCATATGTTTGATGAAGGGATTGATATTGAAACCATTGATAAATTAATGGAAAAATTCGGCATGCCTATGGGCCCTTTTAAACTTGCGGATGCTGTTGGTATTGATGTGGGCTACAAAGTTGCTTCGCAGCTGCATAAATTTTTTGGAAATCGGATGAAACCGGCAAGCATTCTATCGAAAATGGTGGATCAAGGATTGCTTGGTAAAAAGACAGGCAAAGGTTTTTATGATTATACAAAAGGCGGAAAGTCAGTATCTTCGGCTGTAGAACGAATGCGTTCAAAACCAAGGGTTGTCCTTGATAAAGATATTGTTAATCGTTGCCTTTTGATTATGGTGAATGAGGCCGCCCGTTGCTTGGAAGAAAAAGTTGTTGATTCTGCAGCGCACCTTGACATGGCAATGATATTGGGGGCCGGGTTCCCCCCATTCCGCGGCGGACTTTTGAAATATTCAGATGATAAAAGCTTGGACGATATTATGCAAAATCTGTTATTTTTAACAAAACAATATGATAAACGTTTTGATCCTGTCCCAATGATTTGTGAATTGGCCAGAAAAAATAAAACATTTTACGGAGGGGTTTAATGCAACATTATATAACAATGCCAACTGTTTGGATTATAGGTGGGATAGTCATTTTATTGGCTGTTCCCTATCTGCGTAGAATGGTTTTAACCAGACCCATTTTTGCATTACTTAAGCATTTAAAACTTTTACCAGAAATTTCTGAAACAGAACGTGTTGCTTTAAGGGCAGGGAATAATTGGATTGAAAAAGATTTATTTTCAGGAAATCCAAATTTTAAAAAAATACTAAAAGAATCTTATCCCAGTCTATCGAAAGAAGAAAAGAACTTTCTTGATACAAAAGCTGAAAAACTTTGTGAAATGACAGATGATTGGCAAACATTCCAAGATAATGATTTGTCAAAAGAGGTCTGGGTATATCTGAAAAAAGAAAAGTTTTTTGGCATGAATATCCCCAAGAAATATGGTGGTTTGGAATTATCACCACTTGCGCAAAGTACAATTGTTCAGAAATTGGCGACAAGATCACAAACTTTGGCCATAACAGTTATGGTACCAAATTCCTTAGGTCCCGCAGAATTGCTACAGCATTATGGAACAGATTTACAGAAAAAATATTATTTACCCCGATTGGCTAAAGGCCAAGAAGTCCCCTGTTTTGCGTTAACTGAGCCATTGGCAGGGACAGATGCTGCCTCTATAAGGTCAGAGGGGACCGTCTTTAAAGATAAATCTGGGAAAATAAAAATCCGCCTTAATTTTGAAAAACGCTATATTACATTGGGGGGTGTGGCAAGCTTGATTGGCTTGGCCTTTCAACTAAAAGATCCTAAAAAATTATTGGGTGATCAAAAAGAAATTGGTATTACCTGTGCGCTTGTTCCTGCAGACACAAAAGGGATTTATGTAGAGCGCCGCCATAACCCAATGGGTGTCCCTTTTATAAATTCTCCTTTGTCTGGAAAAAATGTAGAAATTGGTATTGACCAAGTAATTGGCGGAAAAAATGGTCTTGGTAAAGGCTGGAAGATGTTAATGGAAAGCCTGGCTGTGGGTCGGGGTATATCATTACCTGCCATCAGTGCTGGCGGGCTGCAGCTTGTGACACGCACAGTGGCAAATTACACCCAGATTCGTCATCAGTTTGATATTCCAATTGGTAAGTTTGAAGGTATTCAAGAGGTTTTGGCGGAAATTTCAGGCCTATCTTATTTGAATGAATCCATGCGTGTCTTTACGGCTGGGGCTGTAGGAAATAAGCATTATTCTTCTGTTGTAAATGGGATCGTAAAATATCACTCTACCGAGCAATTTAGAAAAGCCATTAATCATGGTATGGATATTTTAGGTGGGGCAGGCATCTGTCGAGGACCAAATAATGTTTTATCATCTCCTTATATTGGGGCGCCAATTGCGATCACGGTTGAGGGGGCAAATATTGTTACCCGCAGCCTGATTCAGTTTGGACAAGGTCTAATTCGTTCCCATCCTTATGCTTATGATGAAATTATTGCCCTGGAAAAAGGTGATATTAATGCTTTTGACAAAGCTTTGTGGGGGCACGTTTCACATTTTATTTTGAATAAAATCAAATTACTGGGCTTGGGTTTAAGCCGTGGACTTCTTTATATCCCCAGCCACTTTGGATTTATTGGCCGCTGGGAACAACGTCTTTACTGGGCATCAACAGCTTTTGCTTGTTTTGCAGATGCTGCCTTGTTGGTTTTTGGAGGGAACTTAAAGCGCAAAGAAATGATTAGTGGACGATTCGGAGACGCATTGTCTTATATGTATATGGCGACATGCCTGCTGCGTCGATATAAATCAGAACAGAAATCAGCTGAATTAACAAAGTATGCTGAATGGGGTTTGTTATACTGTTTTGAAGAAATGGAACGGGCATTTAAAGGTATTTTGATTAATATGTTCCCCCAAATATGGTTGCGTCCTTTTGTTCGGTTTGTCCAAATTTTTGTGTCAGTCTATCCCCGTTTTCGTTCTACGACACATGATAAGTTAAAACATCAAATGGCAGTACAGCTTATGGACAACCCAGAAACCAAGCAATCCCTTTCTGACTATGTTTATATTCCAAAAACAGACAAAGAAATTATGGGGCTTTATGAAAAAACAGTGGATGATATGGTTAAACTGGCTCCCTTAGTTGATCGTATGAAACAAGCCGTCAAAGCAGGGGTTCTGCCAAAGCAACCTTTGGATACTTTGGTTTCTAAGGCTGAAAAGTTGAAATTGGTAAATAAGGCGGAAGCAAAATCTTTAGCCAGTTTGTTTGAAAATATGACGACTGCAATTCAAGTGGATCATTTCCCATTTAAAAAATAAGTAATGGTGGAGCTAAGCGGGATCGAACCGCTGACCTCTACAATGCCATTGTAGCGCTCTCCCAGCTGAGCTATAGCCCCACGACTTGATAAATATTTACCTGTCTGTAAAAAAAATTTCAAGTAATTTTTAATTTTAATGCTTATTCAAGTCAATATTGCCTTTAATTCAGCTGTAACTGAAGGTTTTAGAAGAAAATCACGGGTTGTTAGGCAGCTTGATGAAAGAACCCCTGAACAAATTGAAAAAGATTGCAGGCATCCATTAAGGCTTGTGAAAGCCTTCGGGAGGGCCCGAGCTATTTTATCAAGCAAGTACTTTAGTGTGTATGAGTTATATTGGTATCAGTGCAGATTTGGAAAAGGCTTGGATCCAGTGTCCTTTATAAATGAAGCTTTTGTTGAAGAACGCAAAAAGCATAGAAGGGAAAATTAATTTCCCTTGAAAGTAATCCACCGATCGCTTATTTAAAAATATATTAAAGAAGAGATCAAGATGAAATATTTATTGCCTATATTATTTAACGTAATATTTTTTAATATTGCGTACTCTGCAGAAAAGCCTACGGAAGTGGTAGGGACAAAATCTGTGCGCGTTTCTAAAACTCAAATAGCACTAGAAGGTTTATTTCCCGATGGCATGACGCCAGATGCTTTAAGTAAAGTTCCTGTTGAAGGTGATGCCTCAAGCGCAGGGACAGAAAAAACAGAACCTTTGGAAGAAGAATCAAAAATATGCACAGGTGGCGCACCCGCTGCAAGTGCTGCAGCCCAACCACAAACCTTGGAAGATCGCGCAAAACGCCGTTTGGTGGAGCGTAGAGAAAGACGTGCCATAAATTCATATGCAATGTTAGAAAGAAAAGTAAGGGGTAGAAGAACTTCCAGAAGGCGACAAACCATTTCTACATATAAACAGACAATCCCACCCACTGCACGCACATGGGCAGATATTTCAGATGCAGAAAAAAAATGTTTAGGGTTATATATAGAGTGTTCAGAGGTGTTATCAAGGACGGAAGCATACAAACAACGCTTTCCTGTGTCTGCTATGCCTGACACAGGACACACATATCCAATAGATGAAGATGGTCCAGCGGCGGAATGTTTTGGAGCTTACCTGGATTATTACAGGGCATACCCAACAGATGACAAAGGTATAACAGTATATTGGCCATCCAAGCCAAAACAAGATGGTAAAAAACCAGGGTGGTATTGGGGTGTAACAGGATCAGGCGATACATTTATATACTTTGGAGGCGAAGATATTGTGGATGCTGCAAAACGTGCTTTTAAGTTGCGCCCAAGGGCAGAAACGCCTTCTGTTTTATAATTATATCTATGTATAATAAAACTCTATAATGTTTATTTATCTTTTTCAATTTAAATACTAAAACTATTCTAAATATAGATAAGAAATAAATACACTAAATTAGTTGTGCTTACTTTGTGTCTTTTTAGTATTAAACCTAAGGCAGAAACCATTAAGTTGTATGTGGATAATGATTTACACGAAGCCTACATAGGCGTTGCTGTTCAAGGATGTACTTCATTTGTGAAACATCGTGGGTTCAATAATCACAGAAAGCATGGCATCAAAATATCAAGGAAGATTCCCTTAAAACCAATGGGATGAAGGTGGGGCAAAAGAACTTCATAGAAAAGAGGTGCCAGTGGAATACATAGCTAAAGAAGAACATCATTTAGTTAGACTCTTTTTGTTTAAAGAAGGTAAGCCTATTGTGAAAACATTAATAATGACAGAACAACCCCGGTTTTTTTATTAAAAATAACAACTGATGAAAGTGGTAACCCAGTTTTATTTGCAAGTAAATTCTTGTTGGGATAAAGTTATTAATGGTAAAGGGGCAAAATTCTTACCCTTTTACTTACTTCAACCTTGACAATTTTTGGAAATTGACTAAATTCCATAGGTATGATTACTGTGAAACTTCCAGATAACAGCACTAAGTCTTTCGACCACGAAGTCAATGGCTTTGAATTTGCTGAATCCATAAGCAAAAGCTTGGCAAAACAAGCTTTGGTAATGCGTGTGGACGGCGATCTTGTTGATCTTTCAGAAAAGATTCCAGATGGGGCAAAGGTAGAAATTATTACCCCTAAATCTGATGAATCTTTAGAAATCATACGTCACGATGTGGCGCACATTCTTGCAGAAGCAGCGAAGGAATTGTATGGCGATGACTTGCAAGTAACTATCGGGCCAGCCATTAATAATGGTTTTTATTATGATTTTTCTTGTAAAAAACCCTTAACAATGGAAGATCTGGAAAAACTTGAAAAGCGTATGCATGAAATCGTCGATCGGGACGAGAAAATCCAACGTGAAGTGTGGGACCGTGATAAAGCCATCACATTTTTCAAAAGTATTGGAGAAGCTTACAAAGCAGAAATCATTTCAGATTTACCAGCTGATGAAAAATTAATTTTATACCGTCAAGGGGATTTTATTGATCTTTGCCGTGGGCCGCATGTACCATCAACAAAACGTATTGGTAAGGCCTTTAAGCTTTTGAAATTGGCTGGTGCTTATTGGAGGGGGGATTCCAATAATGAAATGTTGCAGCGTGTGTATGGCACGGCATGGGCAAATGAAAAACAATTAAAAGATTATTTGTTTCAATTAGAAGAAGCTGAAAAGCGGGATCACAGACGCCTTGGTCGTGAAATGGAATTGTTTCATATTCAAGAAGAGGCTGTAGGTAGCATTTTTTGGCACCCAAAAGGGTGGTCTTTATATTTGGCGGTTCAAAGTTATGTTCGTGAAAAATTGGGAAGTCATGGATATAAAGAAGTTAATACCCCTGCATTGGTGGATTATAAATTGTGGGAAGCATCCGGGCATGCTGATAAGTTTGCAGAAGGTATGTTTACCATTAAGGCGGATGAAGACAAGACTTTGGCGGTTAAGCCAATGAACTGTCCGTGCCACGTGCAGATTTTCAACCAAGGAACAAAAAGTTACCGTGATTTACCAATTCGTATGGCAGAATTTGGATCTTGTTACCGCAATGAACCATCAGGATCTTTGCATGGATTAATGCGTGTGCGCAGTTTCACGCAAGATGATGCCCACATTTTTTGTACAGAAGACCAAATTGAATCAGAAACAAAAGCATTTTGCGATTTATTGATGGAAGTCTATAAAGATTTTGGTTTTACAAATGTTAAAGTAAAATTTTCAGATCGTCCGGACGTACGGGCTGGAACTGATGATGTTTGGGATAGGGCTGAGGCCGCTTTGAAAAAAGCCACAGCCGCGGCAGGTGTGGAATATGATCAAAACCCAGGTGAGGGCGCGTTTTATGGGCCTAAACTGGAATTTGTTTTGACAGATGCCATTGGCCGTGATTGGCAATGTGGTACTTTGCAAGCAGATTTTATCCTTCCTGAAAGGCTGGGCGCCAACTACATCGGGGAAGATAATAAAAAGCATCGCCCTGTTATGTTGCACCGCGCGATTCTTGGATCATTTGAACGTTTTATTGGCGTTTTAATTGAAAGTTATGCAGGTAAATTCCCATTATGGTTAGCCCCAACACAGGTTGTAGTTACAAATATAACCAATGATCAAGATGCGTACGCGCAACAGGTTTTTAAAAAGTTAAAGAATGCTGGTATTCGCGCAGAAATTGATTTGCGAAGTGAAAAAATTAATTTTAAGATAAGAGAACACAGTGTAGGGAAAACCCCTTACATATTTGTTGTTGGTGGACGAGAAGAAGAAAACCAGCAAGTTGCAATAAGAAAGCTTGGATCAAAAGATCAGCAAGTATTGAAATTAGGCGAGGCCATTTCAATGTTAATAGAAGAAGCTAAGATACCGTCAACTAAATAAAGGAGAAGTAACATATCTAGAAATTTCAGAGGGCAAGCCCCAAAAGAAAAAGGCCCAAACGTAAACGAAAAAATTACTGTAGAAAAAGTAAGGCTTGTTGATGAAGATGGTGAAATGGTTGGTGTTGTTTCAACAAAAGAAGCCCTTGAACGGGCAGTTCAGGCCGGTCTAGATTTAATTGAGGTTTCTCCTAATGCAGAGCCTCCTGTGTGTAAAATACTTGATTACGGTAAATACAAATACGAACAACAAAAGAAAAAGCACGAAGCTAAGAAAAAACAAAAGACTGTTGATCTTAAAGAAGTTAAATTTCGTCCGATGATTGGTGATCATGATTACCAAATAAAAATGAAGCAAGTGTGTAAGTTTTTAGAAGCTG